>Ga0233418_10000032_pt1 | contig 28481 bp, 22 predicted proteins | sample Sediment_Towuti__FD_189021 | JGI IMG/M metagenome (GOLD analysis project Ga0233418, IMG submission 189021) | Sediment microbial communities from Lake Towuti, South Sulawesi, Indonesia - Sediment_Towuti_2014_1_MG | ecosystem: Environmental > Aquatic > Freshwater > Lake > Sediment | place... | reverse complement strand
TCCAGATCGGCCATCTCGAGCTCCCATCTCGAGGGGACAGTGTCTGGAAGCCCTCCTTCGTGGGCTGAGAGCGGGTCCCTGCTGGAACCCGCCGTTTCACATCAAGCCTCTAGCTCCCATACTGCAAGCATGCGTTCGGTAGCGCCGGTCGCCACTCTCGCGGCGCTCGTCTCGTTTGCGCTGGGGGTGGGTGCGGGGGGAGCGCCTCTCCGGTCGCCCTCGCTCGCGACGCTCCTCGCGCGCTACGAGCCGATTGTCGTCCTGCACCCCGCGGAGGTCTTCTCGCCGGTTCCGGTGGACGGCTTCCTCGAGGACGCGGACCTCCAGCGGAAGACGGAGGCGGGGTGGGTGAAGGTCGACGGTCCACTCCCTGCAGGCGGCGCCGAGCTCCGCCTCGACCAGCGCTCCTGCCAGGCGATCGAGGGGGTTGCCGCGACGCAGTGCTACGCCGACGCCGAAGCCGCGCACGCAGCCCCGCCTGTCGTCTACGGCGCGGTGTTTCGGACGAACACGCGGATCGCGCTCGAGTACTGGTTCTGGTACCCGTACGACAGCTATAGCCCCACGGTTCCGGCCGGTGACATCTGGCAGGTGCACGAGGGCGACTGGGAGGCGGTCTCGGTCATCCTCGACCACACCGGGAAGCCCCTCCTCGTCGGGTACTCGCAGCACGGCAAGGGCAAGCGGCGCGACTGGGTCGGGGTGCCGAAGCGCGGCTCGCGCCCGCTCGTCTACGTCGCCCTCGGCTCGCATGCGAACTACTTCTCGGGCGGTGAGCCACCACTCGACCCGCGCATCGTCGATCCCGCGATGATCAGGATCATCGCGGCGTACGGCGTGAAGCCGGTCGAGCACACGGGTGGGGGGCGGGCCGTGAAGCCGCGGCTCGTCGTCGTGAGCGCGACGTCGCCCGCGTGGATGAAGTTTGCCGGGGCGTGGGGGGAGACGGGCTACCTCCACGTGCCGGACAACGCGCCCCTCGCCGGAGGTGGCGAACCTCGTGGTCCCGCCTTCCAGAAGCTGTGGCGCTCGCCCGTGAAGGAGGTGCTCGGCTGGCCGAAGGGCTGATCGCGGGGGGTCGCCAACGTACTGCGACGGGGACGGCGTAGCGGCTGGCTTCACGCCTCTGCGCGCTCGGCATCGACGGGGTCGCGGATGCCGAGCCTGCGGCTACTCGGGCCAGAAGTTCTCGAGGTACTCGGCATCGTGGCGCGAGCCGCCGGGAACGGTCTTCGAGACGATGATCAGCTCGGCGTCCTCGGGCTCGTCGTTCCAGACCGAGCGCCAGGTTTTTGGCGGGACGCGCACGACGGTGCCTTGCTCGACCTGGACGACGTCGTCGTTCAGCTTGAACTGGAGCTTGCCCGACGCGACGAAGTAGATCTCCTCCTGAACCTTGTGGCGGTGCCCGTAGGAACCCTTTCCGCCCGTGTGCTGCGGCATGCGCCGGTAGGTGAACGCGACCTGCTCGGCCTCGAGAGCGGAGGTCATCATCCGCATCTCGCCCGGGTAGTCACCCAGGACGTCTTCGACGTCCTCGAGGCGCTTGATGGTGTAGTCGGCCATTGCAGCCCCTCTCGTCGTGGACGTCCGACTCTAGCGCCGGGCACCACAACCCGCGCGCAACAACGCCTTACCTCCTGCCAACTAACTCCACCCCGCTTCGGTCGTTAGAGCAGGTATGGCGGCCTCCGAGAAGACACCCCGGCCAGAGGCACGGGCAGTCGAGGATCAACGCGTTCTCGACTGGAGGTTCGACCAGTTTCGGCTTCTCGGTTTCGGCGAGGAGGACGCGTGGCTGCTCGTGGACTCCGGAGCCGATCTCCAGCTGACGCGCTCGCTCGTCGGCGCGGGCTGTCCGCTCCATCTCGCGCTTCGCATCGTTCTCTAGCCACGCCTTCCGGAGCGGAGCGCTCGTGTGCCGCGCAGGACGCGCCCGGAGGCCGGCGGACCGTCTCCGCGCCCTCCACTCCTCGCGCCCGAGCGGTCAGCGACTCGGCGATCGCTCGACCGCGAGCGCGTAGCGCTCGCTGAATCGCTCCGAGTCGGGGTAGGAGAAGAAGTCGACGATCTCGCCGTCGGCAACCCGGTGCTGGCACTCGCGCCAGAACTGCGGGCGCAGGAGCTCCGCGTGGTGGCGAAGGAACACCTCGCGCACTCTCGGATTCCCGAGGAGGAACGTCTCGAACTCCTCGGGGAAGACGTCCTTCGGCCCTACGGGATACCAGGGCTCGCCCTCGAGCTCGGCCTCGGGGGTCGGCGGCGGCGGGATCTCGCGGAACGTGCACTCCGTAAGGAACTCGATCTCGTCGTAGTCGTAGAAGACCACGCGTCCGTAGCGAGTCACCCCGAAGTTCCGCCAGAGCAGGTCGCCGGGGAAGATGTTCGCGATCGCGAGCTCCCGGATCGCGTTCCCGTACTCCCGTACCGCGCTCTCGATCTCCTCGTCCGAGGCGGTCTCGAGGTGGACGTTGAGGGGCGTCATGCGGCGCTCCACGTAGCAGTGGCGGAGGACGAGGCTCTCGCCGTCGATCTCGACCACCGACGGTGCGAGCGCCTCGAGCTGCTCCACGAGCTCGGGTGCGAAGCGCTCCCTGGGCAGGGCCAGCTCCGTGAACTCCACGGCGTCGGCCATGCGCCCGACCCGGTCGACCTCCTTCACCATGAGGAACTTGCGCTTCACCGCCTCGCGGTCGGTGGTCTTGGTCGGTCCGAAGACGTCCTTGATCACCTTGAACACGTACGGGTAGGACGGCAGGTTGAACACGTGCATCACCTGACCGGGAGTGCCCGGCGCCTCGACGAAGAGGTCGCGCGAGTGGTACAGGTGCTGCCGCAGGTCGCGGTAGAAGAGGGTCTTCCCCTGCTTCCCGAGCCCGACCGCCGTATAGAGCTCCGATCTCGGCTTCGCGGGCATGATCGCCTGCAGGAACTCGATCGTCCCCGACGGCACGTCCATGTCGACCATGAAGTAGGCCCGGGAGAGGGAGAAGAGGATGCTGATCTCCTCCGGATCGAGGATCACGGTGTCGAGACGGAGCTGCCCGCCGGCGTCGTGTAGCACCGGAATCACGAAGGGCGTCGCCTCGTGCCCGTTGACGATGCGGCCGATCACGAAGGCCGCCTTGTTGCGGTAGAAGGCCGAGCTCAGCACCTGGACCTGGAAGTTCGGCTCCCGCGCCGGCCACCGTCCGCCCAGGTGCTCGAGTAGCGCTTGCAGCACGAAGCCGACGTCCCGGTCCAGGTCGGCGAACGGGCGGCTCCAACCGGCCGCCCGGAAGACCTCGACGAACGTCGCGTGGAGCTCGCTCTCCTCCGGGTAGTGGCTCCAGTAGATCGGCGGGTTCGACTCGATGTACTCGGTGGAGATCGCCGAGCGCACGAAGATGAAGTCGTTGTGCATGTACGTGCGGTGCAGGATCCGTGTGACGACCGAGTTGAAGAAGGTCTCGGCGAGCTCGGGCCGCTTGTGCTCCACGAGCAAGCCGATGTAGAGCAGCTTCGCCTGCTGCCACACGTCGTCGGGGAGCGTTCCGGCGCCGAGCTCCTCGTGCAGCCGCTCGACGCACTCACGCACTCGCTCGTCGTAGAAGCGGATGCGCTCGCGCACCGCGCGCTGCGCTCCCGGCCAGTCCGCCTCCTCGAAGCGGCGCTTCCCCCCGGCGCTCGTCTGGCGAAACAGGCGGTAGTGTCGGTCGAAGCCCTCGATCAGGGTCTCTGCGATCTGCTGCGCCAGCTCCGAGCGCCCGTCCGACATCTCGGAACGAGCGTAGACAACGGGCCCGTCCGACGGCGTGGGCGGGTGCATTGAGGCTACGGGCCGCGAGCGTCTAGCCTTCGGGGGGACGACGACCGAACCAGGGGGCGACGTGGCTGCCGATTCGTTCATCACGGTCCCCGAGGACGGGGCGAGGATCACTCCGGGGGAGCCGGCCCCCGACAATCCGATCATCCCGTTCATCGAGGGCGACGGGATCGGCGTCGACATCACGCCGGTCATGCGTGCCGTCGTCGACGCGGCGGTCGAGAAGGCGTACGCGGGGCAGCGCCGCATCCGCTGGATGGAGATCTACGCGGGAGAGAAGTCGACGCGGCTGTACGGTCCCGACGTCTGGCTGCCGCAGGAGACGCTCGATGCGGTGCGGGAGTTCTCCGTGTCCATCAAGGGCCCCATGACGACGCCGGTGGGCGGCGGCATCCGCTCGCTCAACGTCACCCTCCGTCAGGAGCTCGACCTCTTCGTCTGCCTCCGGCCCGTCCGCTGGCTGCGGGGCGTCCCGAGCCCACTCAAGGATCCGTCGAGGACCGACATGGTGATCTTCCGCGAGAACACGGAGGACATCTACGCCGGTATCGAGTGGGAGGCCGAGTCCGAGGGCGCACGACGCGTCATCTCGTTTCTGCAGGACGAGCTGAACGTCCGCAAGATCCGGTTTCCCGAGACGTCCGGGATCGGCATCAAGCCGGTGTCGCGCGAGGGTACCGAGCGGCTCGTGCGCAAGGCGATTCGCTACGCGATCGACAACGATCGTCGCTCGGTCACGCTCGTGCACAAGGGCAACATCATGAAGTTCACCGAGGGCGCGTTCCGCGACTGGGGGTACGGGCTCGCGGCCTCCGAGTTCGGCGCGACGCCGCTCGACGGCGGGCCCTGGATGACCTTCGCGAATCCCCGCACGGGCGCGCAGATGGTCGTCAAGGACGTGATCGCCGACGCGTTCCTCCAGCAGATCCTCCTCCGGCCGGCCGAGTACGACGTGATCGCCACCCTCAACCTGAACGGCGACTACATCTCGGACGCGCTCGCGGCGCAGGTCGGCGGCATCGGCATCGCGCCGGGCGCGAACCTCTCCGACGAGGTCGCGATGTTCGAGGCCACGCACGGCACCGCGCCCAAGTACGCGGGCCAGGACAAGGTCAATCCCGGCTCGCTCATCCTCTCGGCGGAGATGATGCTCCGGCACATGGGGTGGAGGGAGGCGGCGGACCTGATCGTCTCCTCGATGGAGGCCGCGATCTCCGACAAGCAGGTGACCTACGACTTCGCGCGCCTCATGGAGGGCGCCAACGAGATCTCCTGCTCGGCCTTCGGCCGGGCGATGATGGAACGCATGTAGCCGGAGCGGCAGGGCTCAGTGCCTCCACTGCCGCAGCTCGACGGGTTCGCCTTCCGGATGTTCCGTGGCCCGTCCGACTACCCGCACTTCGTGCGGATCATCAACGCCGGCGCGCGCGACGAGGGCGACGACCGCGTCGAGACGCTCGAGGGCACCACCGCGGCGTACGAGCATCTCGAGCGCTGCGATCCCGCGCGTGACCTCGTCGTGGTCGAGAAGGGTGGGGCGCCCATGGCCTACAGCCGCGTCTGGTGGGATCAGGAGACGGACGGCCCGCGTCTCTACCGGCACGTCTGGTTCGCCGGCCCGGACGTGCACGCTCGCAGGATCGAGGCGGCGCTCCTCGACTGGAACGAGGCCCGGCTACGGGAGATCGCGGCTGAGCACGACAACGCATCCGAGAAGGCGTTCGAGGTCTGGACCAACGACAGAAACGAGCGGGCTACCGCCCTCATCCGGGACGCGGGCTACGAGCCGTACACGTACGCCGCCGAGATGGAGCGGCCGACCGTCGACGACCTTCCCGACTACCGGCTCCCCGAGGGCCTCGAGATCCGCCCCGTCCGCGAGGACGACCTGCGTGCGATCTGGGAGGCGGACAGCGAGGCTTTCCGCGACCACTGGGGCTTTGTCGCTCCGACGGAGGAGGGCTTCCGGCGGTTCCTCGCGTTTCCGTACCACGACCCGACGCTCTGGAAGGTCGCGTGGGACGAGGAGGGCGTGGCGGGTCAGGTCAGGTCGTTCATCGACACGGCGCAGAACGAGGAGCTCGGGCGCAACCGCGGCTGGACCGAGAACATCTCGACCGCGCGCCGCTGGCGCCGGCGCGGTGTCGCGAAGGCGCTCATCGTCGAGTCGATCCGCGAGCTCGCCGCGCGCGGGATGACCGAGGTCGCGCTCGGCGTGCACACCGAGAACCCGAACCGCGCGCTCGAGCTGTACCGCGGCCTCGGCTACGAGGTCACCGAGACCTGGACGACCTACCGCAAGCCGCTCTGACGGCGACGGGCCCGCTCGGGCCGCGCGCCGCCACGGTCTCGCCCGTGCCGCGAGCGGCACGCTCCGGGGAGGGAGAGAGGGCAGGCGCCCGACCGGAGATCAGCGGCTCCGCTCGCGCCCGCACGAGTCGGGTCGTTGGAGCTCGAGCGCCTCCTTCGTGCCGTGCGGACTAGAGGAGGATTCGGAGCGCCGTCTCGGCGGGACAGCCGCGCCGCCGCAGCTCGACGGCCAGGTGCAAGTCGACGTCCCTCGCGAGGGCGAGAGCGATCACGGAGTCCGGGTCGTAGCCCGCGCGGTGGAGCTGCTCGATCCTCCAGACCACGACCTCGTCCAGCTCCTCGCGAGCGCGACGCCTCGCCTCGCTCTGTACCGCGGTGCCGCTCACCGCCGTAAGGCTTCCGCAGCTCGTGGGGCATGTCATCGCGGAAAGTTGCGGGACTCGCTTCGGTTTTTCCCGATCACTCGAAACGGTGACTCGAGCGCGCGACCCCCTCGTTTTCGCGCGTAATCGCCCCCCGCAGTTGACGCTCAAGCACGACGTCAGACAGGTCGATTGAACCCGGGTGGAGGCGGTGTTCGACCGAGATCCACGAGAGGCGGCGCCCTGGCTGGGCGGCGATCCCGGCTACCTCCACAGCGTCCTCGTCGTCTCGCCCGACCCGAGGCGCCGTGCCGAGCTCGAGGCGCTCGTCGACCGCGCGGGGTCGCAGGCAGTCACCGTCCGGTCGTTGCAGGGGGCGATCCGGGTGGTCTCGCTGGCCGTCCCGCACCTCGTCGTGATCGACGTTCCGGCACCCGAGGAGTCGGGCTGGGCACTCCGGCTCGTCGGGCGGATCCGCGCCTGCAGGGGAGGCGAGAGCCTGCCCGTTGTCGTGGTCTCGGCTCGCGCGAGCCGCGCGCTCGTGATCGACGCGCTCGACGCCACGGCGGACGACGTGGTCTCGGGCCGCATCCACGAGGACGAGCTCGTCGCCCGGATCCGTGCGAGGATCGAGCGGCCGCCGGTGTCGCGGAACGCGCTCGCGGTGGACTCCGTCACCGGCGCGCTCTCTCCGACAGCGTTCGCGGCGGAGGTCGACCGTGAGCTCGAGCGCCTGAGGCGCGGCAACCCCCAGGGCGTGCTGGCGCTCGTCCAGCTCGACGAGCTGCCCGAGCTGGAGGCCGAGTACGGCCCGCGCGCCCGTGACGAGCTGCTGGCCCAGGCCGTCTCTCTCGTCAAGGACGACAGCCGCTCCGTCGACTACGTCGGCCACGCTCGAGGGGTACTGGCGATCCTGATGCCGGCGACACCAGTGCGCGGCGCCCACATCCGCCTGGAGCGGCTGGCGCGGCTGCTCGTCACGAGCAGCTTCTCGGTTGCGGGGCAGGCCGTCTCCGTCACGCCGATCATCGGCTATGCGGGTTCCGCGCACGCGCTCTCGAGGGAGGCTCTCGAGGAGCGGGCCTGGCTCGCGACGATGCACCAGGCCGAGCAGCTCGACCTGCACCCGACCGCCTGGACTCGCTCGATGTCGGGCGCGTCCGCGCCTGAGAACCGGCTCGTACGAATGCTCGGTCAGTCGCTGACGCCGCTCCAGATCGTCGCCCAGCAGCTCACGTGCCTGCTGCTTCACATCGCCGTGTACGCGGCGCTCGACCGCGCGGGCTTCGACATCTCGAGCTTCGTCTACATGGTGCTCGTGGTCGGGCTCGGCCTCACGGCTCTCGCGATCTGGGCCGAGGGGTTCGCGGCGCTGCGGCGCCCGGAGCCGCCGCCGGAACCCGAGGTGCTGCCCTCAGCCACCGCCGTCATCGCCGCCTACCTCCCCAACGAGGCAGACACGGTCGTCGAGACGGTGGAGGCGTTCCTTGCCCAGGACTATCCGGACTTCCAGGTGATCTTGGCGTACAACACGCCCTACCCGCTCCCCGTCGAGGACGAGCTGCAGGCGATCGCGCGGCGGGACCCTCGCTTCGAGCCCTGCCGGGTCGAGGGCTCGGTTTCCAAGGCGCAGAACGTCAATGCGGCGGTGGCGCGCGTCCGGGGCGAGATCGTGGGCATCTTCGACGCGGATCATCACCCCGAGCCTGGCGCATTCCGACGAGCGTCCCGGTGGCTCGCGGGTGGCGCGGACGTCGTCCAGGGGCACTGCGTCGTCCGAAACGGCGCGAGGAACCTGGTCACGAGGCTCGTCGCCACCGAGTTCGAGGCGATCTACGCCGTCAGCCACCCGGGGCGCGCGCGGCTCCACGAGTTCGGGATCTTCGGCGGCTCGAACGGGTACTGGCACACGGACGTGCTCAGACGCAAGCGAATGCGGGGCTTCATGCTCACCGAGGACATCGACTCGTCGATGCGCCTCGTCGAGGCCGGCGGGACGATCGTCTCGGATCCCGGCCTCGTCTCGACGGAGCTCGCGCCGGAGACGATCCGGGCCCTCTGGAATCAGCGCATGCGCTGGGCGCAAGGCTGGTCGCAGGTCTCGCTGCGTCATCTTCGCCCGATGCTCAGGCGTCCCGGCGCGACCCTCCGCAGCCGGGCAGGCGCCTTCTACCTCCTGGCCTGGCGCGAGATCTATCCCTGGATCTCGTTGCAGATGTTCCCGCTGCTGGCGTTCTGGATGATCCGCGGCAACCCCCCGATCGACTGGTTCGTCCCCATCTTCGTCGCGACGACGCTGTTCACCCTCACCGCGGGCCCCGGGCAGATGCTCTTCGCGTCGATGCTCGCCCACCCCACGATCAAGCGTCACCGGACGTGGTTCGCGTACTTCCTCTTCGCGTCCCTCTTCCTCTACACGGAGTTCAAGAACGTGATCGTCCGCACGGCGCACCTCAAGGAGCTGATGGGCGAGCGAACGTGGAAGGTGACCCCTCGCACGTCGCGGTCCATCGCAGCCGGCCCTCCCGACGGGATCGAGCGCCGCTCGGCGGCGTCGGTCGGGGCGCCGCTCCGCGGTGACGTGCCGGCTGCCGCGCCGCAGGAGCTCGAGCCGAGCGCCGAAGCACCGCTCGAGCCGAAGTTCGATGCGCGGAGCGGGCTCCAGCGGATCGCCGCGGTTCTCGAGGAGATCGAGACCCGGCGCGAGCTGGAGTCCTTCCGCTAGCGGCTCAGCGCGCCGGGCGCGTGCTCGCCGTGCGCACGGCGGCGATGGGTCGCAGCGTCCGGAAGAGCAGCATCGCTGCCGCCAGTCCGACCGCGGTATTGACAACGGTCACTCCGATCTGCATCCCGACCGAGAACGAGAGGGCGCCCGCGGTCGAGGCGACGCCCTGGAGCGCGTAGGCCGCAAGGATCTGCTGGGAGCCGGCTCCACCGGGAACGGGAACCGCCGTCGAGACCCCGCTCAGCACGACGACGAGGGCGGCGGTTGTCAGGCCCGCCTCGATGTGGAACGCATGCAGAACGAGGAAGACGACGCCGATCCTGCAGCCCCAGGCGGCGAGCTGGTAGGGAAGGACGGTGCGGGCGTACAGGCGCGGGTCGCGCAGGACGGCGACACCTCGTGCCGCGGACGCGAGCAGCCGCCGGGCGGTGGACGTGGCGCGCCGTACCGTCAGCGCCGCGGCGGCCGCGACTGCCAGCGCCACCCCTGCGACGAGCGGAGCGACTCCGACCGAGGGGATGGACGGCAGGGCCGGCACCAGGCCCATGCCCCAGAAGGCGGCGATCAGGGACGCGCCGAGAATCGTGTCGAGCACGAGCACGACCGAGAGCGACGCGGCGATGGTCGCGACGCTCGATCCCGCGATCTGCATCCGCGCAAGCCCGACCTTCGCGCCCTCTCCGCCGCGGGCGGGGAGGAACGCGTTGAGGGCCACACCCGCTGCGTACGCACATCCGAGCCGGAAGACGGGGACCCGCTGCCCGGGGTACGAGGCTGCGAGGACGCCGCGCCAGGCGAGTGCTCGGAAGCCGAGCATGCCGAGCTGGAGCGCGAGTGCGAGAGCGAGGAAGCGCCCGTCCAGTGTCTGGACGCGCTCTGCCGCAGCGGCTATCTGGCCGCCGAATCCCGCCACGAGGCTCATACAGCCGCTTCGAGCACGCCGGCGTTCGCGAGGCCGACGACGTCGTCCGTGATGAGTCCGTCGATACCGAGCCGGAGGAGCTCACGCGCGCGCTCGGGCCGGTTCACCGGCCAGGTCATGATCACGTCGGCAAGCGCACGGAGAGAGGCGACGCTGTCCCGGTCGAGGAGCTGCTCGTGGATCGAGACGCCGTCCACTCGTCGCCCGGCGAAACGCCGCCGGAGTCGCTGCAGCTGCCGTGCGCTCCCCACCGAGTGCACGCGCCGGACGGGAAGGCCGGCGAAGACCTCCAGGAGCTTCCATCGGCGTGCGCAGATGGTGAAGCGGCGCTCTCCGAGGTGGGGACCGATGGCATCGTGGACGCGCTCGGCAAGCTCCGTCCGCGACCCCTTCAGGTCGAGCAGGAGCTCGGTCTGGGCGGCCGTAGCGGCCAAGAGCCCGTCCAGCTTCAGGCGGGCTCGCCACGGGGCCGCGAGCTCCCACCGATCCCACAGGATCGGGAGCGGCCCGACCGTCTTGAGGTGCCGGACCTCGACCGCGCCGCGGTGCAGACGGAGGTCGGCCTCGATGACGGAGACGCCGAGCTCCTCTGCCGCCCTCAGGTCAGCGAGACGATTGCCGGCGCGATGCGCCACCAGGAACGGGGGTCCCCCGTCTACCGTCGTCACCGAAGCGGGGTTCCGACCCACGTCGCCGCAGTGTAGCCAGGGGGTGATACCTCTCGGCCGCGAGCGCGACGGCGAGACCGACCAGCACGACGACGACGCCTGCCGCCACGTCGAGGACGAAGTGGTTCGCCGTGGCGACCACGGCGAAGCCCATTGCGAGGGGCGAGAGGACCGCGAACAGCCGGACCGCGAGGTGGGCGGTCGTCATGAGCAGGACGACGCCGACGGCGACGTTCCAGCCGAGGTGCAAGCTCGGGAACGCCGCGTACTGGTTCGTCAGCCCGGGGGGTTGGAGGGCGCGGTAGGACTGCGATTCGTTCGTGACCGTGTCGGCGAGACCGAGCTCCAGCAGCCTCGGCGGGGCCACCGGCAAGAGCGCGAAGAACGCGAATCCGATGGCGCCGGAGACGAAGAGCGCATTGCGGAGCAGGTAGTAGCGCTCCCGGCGCCCGAGGTAGAGGGCGACGGCGACGCCGAGGATGACCGGCCAGTGACCCCAGATGTAGACCCAGTTGGTGAGCATCACGAGGCCGTCCCGTCCGATGATCACGCCCTGGAGAGCGCTCTCCCAGGCGATGTGGAGCCGCTCCTCGAGGTCGACGATGCGCTCGGCGTTCGCCGACGCCTCGCCGGCGCCCCCGACCGTGCTGTTCCGGATGCCGAAGTAGGCGAGGATGGCCGCGGCGACGAGGACCGCCTCCCGGAGGAGTCCGTGCTGGACGCTCGCCGAGAGGGAGCGCGTCCGGCTCCGCCGGGGATGGTCTGTTTGCAAGCCCCGGGGGGACGGCGGCACCCGAGAGGGCGTCGGCACTCGATCGGGCCCGCCCGCAGCGACGCCCCTGTGCGACGCGGTACCAGACACTCGAACCTCCCCACTCGTCGGTTCGATCCAAGAGTACTGCGGTCTGCCCGGCCGCCATCGGCAAAGCCCCCGATCGGCCTGCGGAGAAGTGCGGTGGCTGGAGATCTCCCGCCGGTGGTAGCGCGCGCCGCCGCCGGGTACGCCGCCGCCGGAGCGCCTCACGTCTCGCACAGCGCGGGCGGTCGCGGCTTTGACGGGAGACGGGTTGCGGCTAGGGTCAGGGGCGGGAAGGAGCGCGATGTCCCGGTTCGACGAGGTGTACCGCCGTTCGCTGGAGGAGCGAGAGGCATTCTGGGCCGATGCCGCGGCGGCGATCGACTGGGTGGAGCCGTGGACACAGGTGCTCGACGAGTCGCAGGCCCCCTCTTATCGCTGGTTCGGCGGCGGCCGCCTGAACACCTGTTACAACGCTCTCGACCGGCACGTCGAGCGGGGCCGCGCGGAGCAGCTCGCGCTGATCTACGACTCGCCGGTCACCGGGACGACGACGTCCTTCACGTACCGGGAGCTGCGCGACCTCGTCGCGAGGTTCGCGGGCGTCCTCGTCGCGCAGGGGGTCGAGCGCGGCGACCGGGTGATCGTCTACCTGCCGATGGTTCCGGAGGCGGTCGTCGCCATGCTGGCGTGCGCGCGGATCGGGGCGATCCACTCCGTCGTCTTCGGCGGCTTCGCGGCGAACGAGCTCGCGAGCCGCATCGAGGACGCGACGCCGAAGGTCGTGGTCACGGCCTCGTGCGGGATCGAGGTGGAGCGCATCGTCGCCTACAAGCCGCTCCTCGACGCCGCGATCGCCATGGTCGACGCGAAGCCGGAGCGCTGCATCGTCCTCCAGCGGCCGATGCTCGAGGCCGAGCTCGTGCCGGGCCGCGACCTCGAGTGGAACGAGGCGCTCGCCGCCGCCGAGCCGGCGCCGTGCGTTCCCGTCGAGGCCACGGATCCTCTCTACATCCTGTACACGTCGGGGACGACGGGCCAGCCGAAGGGGATCGTCCGGGACAACGGGGGCCACGCCGTCGCGCTCGAGTGGACGATGAAGAACGTCTACGACGTCGAGCCCGGCGAGGTGTACTGGGCCGCGTCGGACGTGGGCTGGGTCGTCGGCCACTCCTACATCGTGTACGCCCCCCTCTTCCACGGCTGCACGACGGTGCTGTACGAGGGAAAGCCGGTCGGCACGCCCGATGCGGGGGCGTTCTGGCGGGTGATTGCGGAGCACGGGGTGTGCACCCTTTTCACCGCCCCGACTGCCTTTCGCGCCATCCGCCAGCAGGATCCGCACGGCGAGCACCTCCACCGCTACGACCTGGCCGGCTTCCGCGCCCTCTTCCTGGCGGGGGAGCGCTGCGATCCGGAGACGCTCCGCTGGGCAGAGGAGAAGCTGGGCGTCCCGGTGATCGACCACTGGTGGCAGACGGAGACCGGCTGGGCGATCGCGGCCAACTGTCTCGGCATCGAGCGGCTCCCCGTGCTCCCCGGATCACCGGCGCGTGCGGTCCCCGGATGGGATCTCCGGGTGCTCGGCAGCGACGGCAGCTCGCTCGCGGCCGGCGAGACGGGCGCGCTCGTGGTCAAGCTGCCGATGCCGCCCGGCGCCTCCCCGACCCTGTGGAACGCCGAGGAGCGCTTCCGCGAGACGTACTTCGCTCCGTTCCCCGGCTATTACCTGACCGCCGACGCCGGCTACGTCGACGAGCAGGGCTACGTCTTCGTGATGGCCCGCACCGACGACATCATCAACGTCGCCGGCCACCGGCTCTCCACGGGCGCGATCGAGGAGGTCCTCGCCGCGCACCCGGACGTCGCCGAATGTGCGGTGATCGGGGTCGCCGACGAGCTCAAGGGGCAGCTGCCCGTGGGCCTGCTCGTCCTCAAGGCGGGAGTCGAGCGCCCGGACGAGGACGTCGTCAGGGAGACCGTGCAGCTGGTCCGCGATCGGATCGGCCCGGTGGTCTCGTTCAAGACCGCGGTCGTGGTCGGACGGCTCCCCAAGACGCGCTCCGGAAAGATCCTGCGCGGGACGATGCGCCGCATCGCGGACGGAGAGCCCTACTCGATCCCGGCGACGATCGACGACCCCGCGATCCTGAGCGAGATCACCGGTGCGCTGCACGGCGTCGGCTACGGATGAGTCGGGGCCGCGGCGTCCGTTCGGTTCAGCACGCCGTCCCGCCGACTATCGTGCGATCGAGCCCTTCGATGACGAGGACGGACATGCGATGAGCATCGGTGCAGGGCACGTCGCGGATCGCGACGCCCGCCGGGATCGTCTGGCTCGTGGCCCGCTTGCACGGGCGGTGCGCTCTCTCCGGTCGTTCGTCTTGGCGCCCGTCTACGGCCTCTACACGCATCGGCTCCGCGACGAGGTCCTGCGACGCCCGCTGCCGGGGCACGTCGCCGTGATCCTCGACGGCAACCGCCGCTGGGCAAGCTCGAGTGGACTGCGCGAGCCGGGAGCCGGCCATCAGGCCGGAGCGGACAAGCTGGACGAGCTGATCGAGTGGTGCGTGCGTCTCGACATCGGACAGGTCACGGTGTGGGCGCTCGCGAGGGAGAACATGGCCCGCGCCGGCGAGGAGATCGACGCCCTGCTCGACGTCATCGCCCGCAAGCTGGACGCCCTCGGAGCGATGCCCCTGGAGCATCCGCTCCGGATCCGTGTGCTGGGCAGGCGCGAGGACCTGCCCGACGACCTCCGACGGTCGGTCGAGAGCGCCGAGCGGACGACCGCCGCGAACGACGGTCTCCGCCTCAACATCGCCGTCGGGTACAGCGGGCGGGACGAGCTGGTCGACGCCGTGCGAGCGCTCGTCGCGTCCCTCGCCGACTCCGGTCGCGCCCCGTCCGAGCTGGCGGGCCTGATCACCGCGGACTCGCTCGCCGCGCACCTCTACATGGCGGGCGAGCCCGACCCCGACCTCATCATCCGGACGAGCGGCGAGCAGCGCCTGAGCGGGTTCCTGCCGTGGCAGGGAACCCACAGCGAGCTCTACTTCACGGACGTCTTCTGGCCCGCGTTTCGCGAGCTCGACTTCCTGCGCGCGATCCGGAGCTTCCAGCAGCGGGAGCGTCGATTCGGCCGCTAGCAGGGCGCTAGAGGGGGAAGGCGACCCTCGGCGCGGAGAGGCGCGCCACGGCGCGGAGGAGCGGAGTCGCCGTGAGCCTGAGCGTGTGCTCGCCGCCGCGCAGGGCGAGCGCCTCGCGTACGCCCCACCCGAGCCCGTACTCCTCGCGAAGGCGAGGCGGGAGCAGTGCCGCCGTCGAGAGCCGGTGAGCAGGCGCCACCAGCCGGAGCGGCGCCGGCAGCGACGGTGCGCGCACGATCACCTCGGCGATCTCGCGGGCGGGCTCGGTCACGGCGATCTCCGGGCTGGCGAGCCGCTCGGCGAAGTAGACGCGGAAGTCGCCGAGAGTCGGCGGGATCACGGCCTCGGGCGTGCCGAAGATCCGGGCGACGACCGCCATCTCGCGGTAGTACGCCTCCTGCTCCTCGACCGAGAGCCGGTGGACGAAGCGCCGGTAGAGGGCAAGCGAGACCTCGACGAGCGTGCCGTGGACCCACAGCATGAGGTGCGGGTCGGAGGCCGAGTAGGCGGTTCCCGCCGGGAACGGGCCGAGCCGGCTCGAGGTGCGGCCGTGGACGCGGCGGTGGACCGCCTGCACCGCCTCGCCGGCCCGCGTCGCCTCGCCCTTGCTCCCGTAGACGATGAGGTACAGCGCCCTCAGCGTGTGCCGGAGCCGTTTCCAGAGATCGTTCCTGAAGTCCGAGTGCTCGGTCACGCCGACGGCGACGAGCGGGTGCGCGACCTGGAGGAGGACTGCCGCGCCGCCTCCGAGCAGCGGGACGAGCGGCGAGTTGCCGACCTGGCGGATGACGCTCTCGGGCGTGAAGTACCCGTCCCGACTCCCGACCCGCTCGGCGTGCGTTCGCGATCGCGGCTCCCGCCGCTCTCGGCGTCTCTCCCCGGCCACGTCCCACAGGGTGCCGGAGCGCCTCCCGGGGGCGCGTCCGGTGCTGCCGCGTCGGCCGCCTGTCGGCGTCTCCGGCGAAGGGCGAGCGTGCGAAGCGCGGGCGGCACGGCCGTCGTGACGGACCGCGGTGAGCCCGAGCAGGACATCCGGACCGTGCTACGAGGACGGCTGCCAGGCGGGCTCGAAGACGAGGTCTCCCTCGGCGATCTCGGTCTCGGCTCCGGTCGCGAGGTCGACGACCACGATCGCCGCGTCTTCGAGGTCGGCGGTGCTGCGGCCGAAGACGAGGCGGCGGCCGTCGGGCGACCAGCTGGGTGTCATGTCGTCCACGGAGTTGTGCGTCACCTTTCTCAACCCGGTGCCGTCCACCCGAACGACGTAGATGTCCTCGTCGCCGTCGAAGTCGGCCGTGAACGCGATCCGCCGGCCGTCCGGCGCCCAGGCCGCCTGCGATGCCCCGGTCCCGTTCCCGTCCCCGGTCGTCACGGCCCGGAGCCCCGAGCCGTCGTGACGGACGACGTAGATTCGCAGCACCTCACCGCCCCCGTAGCTCTGGAACGCGACGAGCGTCCCGTCGGGCGACCAGTCGGGGTCGTTCCCGGGCATCGGCAACACGAGGTCGGGGGCGCCGCCCTCGACGGAGCGGATCACGATGCGCGCAGCGTCGTTTTCGCCCGCGACGGCGAGCCGCCGTCCGTCCGGCGACCACTCCGGCGTCGTGTCGGTGTTCGCCGGCAGCCGCGTGCGCGCCGACCCGTCGACTGCGAGCGAGTACGCCTTGCAGCAATCCCACAGATCCACGGCGGCGAGCCGTTGCCCGTCCGGTGACCACACGGGGCCGCTCAGGTCGCCGGTTCCCGGGACGAGCCACGACCTGCTGCCGTCGGCGCGCGCGAGTCGAATCCCGTCCGGCGCCGAGTACGCGATCAGGTGGCCCGTCGGGACGTCGGCGAACGGGTAGGGGCCGTCGCCCGAGCGAGAGGCGGCCCACTGGAGGACGACGATGCCGGCGACGACGACGGCCGCGATCCCGACGGCCCGAGCCGCCGACCGCCGCGACGCCCTCCGGCGTGTCGCATCCGGGGACTCGTGTGACGGCCCTGGCCCCTTCCGGTCTGGGCCGAGCTCGCCGAGCCGGAGAGGCTCCCGTCGGGGCGTGGCCAGGTGGACGCCGATGGCGAGACCGATCAGGCCGAGTGCGGTGGGGCCGAGAAAGCGCCAGTCGAGCGCGAGGACGACCACCCCCTCCGTGCCGGTGAGCTCCCAGAGCGCGTACCAGATCCCCGCCCAGAGCAGCATCCAGAGACCGGCGACGACGACGAGCACGATTCCGGCGATCTGCCGAGCACCGAGTCGACCCGGGGTCCTCGACGTCACGGACGCCATCTCGATCACCCCTTCGTGCCCCCACGCTACTCCGGCGAGGCCCGCGCGACACCCGTACAAGTCGGCAGCGGCGGTGTGGCTTTCCACCGAGGACAAGGGCGACGGGCGGTAGAGGAACGCCGGCGCCGCGACCTTCCTGATGCGCCCGGTGGATTCGAGCCGGCGAAGCCGGCGGGCTCGCACGCGCCGGCGCTCCGGCGCGACTGCTACCTCGTGCCTGGGCCGGCGGGAGGGAGGAAGTCGAGCAGGAGCTCGTCGAGGCGCCCGGGCACCTCCAGGGGAACCCAGTGGCCGACACCCGCGAGTCGTTCGTAGCGCCACGTCCCTGTGACGTGCGCCTCCGAGGCGAGCATGGCCCGCTCCGTCAGGTAGAGGTCGTTCGTCCCGAAGACGCCGAGCGTCGGTGCCCGGACCGGCGGAAGCTCACGGCCACCGAGCAAGGTCTCGACGGTGAGGTTCGCGCGGTACCAGTTGAGGCCGGCCGTGAGCGCACCGGGCTCCGAGAGCGTCGCGATGTACTCGGCGGCGTCGCCGCCGCCCTGGAGCAGCTCGCGCAGGAGGTACCAGTCGTCCTCCCGGAGCAGCTCCTCCGCCTGCTCGAAGAGCACGAGCAGGCGGTACCACCCCTTCTGGAGCGCCTCCAGGTCCGGCCGCACCGCCCCCGGAAAGCCGACCGAGATCGCCACCAGGTGATCGACTCGGTCCGGGGCGAGCAAGGCGGTGAGCCAGGCCACCGCCGCGCACCAGTCGTGGCCGACGACGTGCGCGCGCTCGAGCCCGAGGGCGTCCAGGATCCCGATCACGTCGCCGACGATGGCCGAGAGCCCGTAGTCGCGAACGTCCTCCGGCCGGTCGCTCGCTCCGCGTCCGCGCAGGTCGGGGGCGATCACCCGGTAGCCGGCGTCGGTCAGCGCCGCGATCTGGGCTCGCCAGAGCCGCGAGGTGTCGGGGAATCCGTGCAGGAGGAGGACGGGGGAGCCCGCTCCCTCGTCGACGACGTGGAACCGCAGCCCGCTCGCCTCGATCATCACGCCGCCGAGCCTCCGACCGCGCTCGGCCCGGCGAAGCCCGCCGCGACGGCTTCGAGCCGCGCCAGCATCGGCGCGGGCAGCAGGTCGGGGAGCCGATCGGGAAGCGCGTAGGCGAGGGTCCGCATCATCGACGGCATCGAGAACAACGCCTGCAGCAGCACGAGCTGCTCCGGCGGCGGGTCGGACATCCTCGTGAAGTCGAGCGTGGAGCGGTAGAGGGGGAGCAGGAGCCGGTCGCGCGCCTCCTGGAAGCCGGCCATCGTCGAGTCCCAGTCGCTCCCCTCCAGCCAGCTCGCGAGAGCGTCCGCGAGCAGGAACGACTGCGCGAGCGCGTCGCCCATCCCGAGCCCGGTGCTCGGATCCTTCAGGTAGCCGGCGTCGCCGGTGAGCGCCCAGCCGCGACCGTACGGGACGCGCAGGTAGTTCTCGACGCCGCGCGTCCCCTGCATCGAGCCCTCGAGCCGCGCGTTCGCGACGCGCCTGGCCATGCCGGGCAGCGCGCCGAAGCGCTCGAGGAACGCGGCTTCCGGATCCGTCCGGAAGAGCTCGAAGTCGTCCGGCTGCAGCTCGAGCGCGAGGCAGTCCTCGTCCGGACGCATCGGGAACACGAAGCCGATCCGATCGCCCCCGAAGAAGAGCTCGACGGCGGTCTCGGCCAGCGGCTCGAGGCCGTGGAAGTAGCCGTAGTAGGCAGGTCGAAGCGCCGGTACGTACTCGTACTTCTCCGCGTCCACCCACGCGGCCACCTTCGAGTGCTTGCCGTCGGCGCCGACGACGACACGGCCGCGCAGCTCGCGCCTCTCTTCGCCGCTCGTCGTCACCTCGACACCCACGACCGCGCCCTCCTCCTCGATGAGTCGTTCGGCGCGGGTGCGTGTGAGCAGCTCCGCGCCTGCCTCACGCGCGCGCTCGGCGAGGATCGCGTCGATCACGGCGCGCCGCGGCGCGAGCGAGAAGCCCTCGCCGGCGGCCGCGGGACCCTCGAGCGAGCACTCGCCGACCCACACCCGGTGCCGCACGATGCGGCGGAAGCCGGCTGCGAGCACGTCGTCGAGGACGCCGAGTCGTCTCAGGTGCTCGACGGCCGGAGGCCCCATGAAGTGCGTCGAGAGCGTGTCGCTCGGGAAGCGGTCGCGGTCGACGACGATGACGCGCCGGCCCTGGCGCGCAAGCAGGAGCGCGAGACTCGCACCCGCGACGCGTGCCCCGACGATGACCGCGTCGTACTCGTTCGCGCTCGGCATCCGGCGACCCTACTACGTGCCGAGTGCTCGCTGGTCGGCTGCTGTCTCGGGCTCCCTCACGCCCGTCACGGAGCACGATTCTGAGCGAGCCGATCGCTCGGGCGCGATTCTCGTACGATCCGGCGATGACGACGGCTTCGGAGCTCGCGCAGGCGGTCGAGGTCGAGCAGGCGGTCGAGGAGGCGGCACGCGCGGCCGCGGCCTGGCGCGCGGCGAGCCTCGAGCATCGTGCGCGCGTGCTGCGCGAGGCGGTGCGCGTCGTCCTGCGACGAGCCGACGAGATCGCGGCGACGGTCTCGGCCGAGACCGGGAAGCCGCGGACGGAGGCGCTCTCGCACGATCTCTTCCCGGCGCTCGATCACGCTGCCTGGCTGGCGCGCAACGTCGACAGGGTGCTCCGTCCACGGCGCATCCGGTACAGCCAGCCGCACCTGCTGCAGAAGCGCGCCTGGGAGACCTACGTGCCGTACGGCGTCGTGGCCGTGATCTCGCCGTGGAACGTCCCCTTCGCCATTCCCTTCACGAGCGTGGCGACGGCGATCGCGGCCGGCAACGCTGTCGTGCTGAAGCCGTCCGAGCTGACTCCGGCCTGCGGCGAGTGGGTGCGCCGGGTGCTCGAGGAGGCCGGCGCACCCGGCGGTCTCGTGGCCGTCGTCAACGGGGAGGGCGCGGCCGGAGAGGCGCTCGTGGCAGAGCCGCGCGTGTCCAAGGTCTTCTTCACCGGCTCGGTCGCGGTCGGTCGGCGCGTCGCAGCCGCTGCGGGCGCGCGGGGCTGCCCGGTGGTGCTCGAGCTCGGCGGCAAGGACGCGCTGCTCGTCTTCGCCGACGCCGACCTCGACCGGGTCGTGGACGGCGCGCTCTTCGCCGCCTTCACCGGCGCCGGGCAGGTGTGCGTCAGCGCCGAGCGGATCTACGTCGAGCGAGCCGTCCACGACGAGTTCGTGCGCCGCTTCGTGACGGGTGCCTCTGCGCTCAGGCCGCACCTCGAGGTCAGCCCGCTCATCAGCGAGCGCCAGCGCGAGAAGATCGAGGCGCTGGTCGCGAGCGCGGGCGGCGAGATCCTGACGGGTGGTCGTGCCCGCGATGCGACCTTCTACGAGCCGACCGTCATCCTCCGGCCCGCGGCCGGCACCGCGATCGAGCGCGAGGAGATCTTCGGCCCCGCGGTGACCGTCCACGCGTTCGGGAGCGAGGACGAGGCCGTCGCCCTCGCGAACGCGAGCGAGTTCGCGCTCGGCGCCTCCGTGTGGACGCGGGACCTGCGTCGCGCGCGCCGCGTCGCAGGCCGTGTGGAGGCCGGCATGGTCTGGGTCAACGACTTCGGCTACTCGTACGGGGCGGGGCAGGCGTCGTGGGGCGGCGCGAAAGGCTCCGGCTTCGGCCGAGCGCTGTCGACGCACGGTCTGCGGGAGTGCGCGCGGGTGAAGCTCGTGGACGAGGACCGCGGATGGCTCAGGCCCGCCTGGTGGTTCCCGTACGACGACCGCACCGCGAGCGCGCTCCGCAACGGCCTCTACGTCCTCTACGGCGATGCGCGCGTGCGCGCTGCCTGGCGGTACCGGCGTGACCTGCTGCAGCTGGCGCGGCGTGCACTGGGTCGCTGAGCGACCGGACGTCCCGGGTCTGATCTCCTAGATCGTCGACCACGTGGCCCGGTCGCGCGTCTCGAGCGAGACCTCGACCGGAACCGCGTCCCCGGGCGGTGGTTCGTCCACGTCGGTGACCAGCCCGAGGTGCTCGGCGAGAAACGGGCTCAGATATCGCCCCACGATCTTCGACGGCGGCCACCAGAGCGCGCGCGCGTCGACGAGCGACGTTCCCCTCTCGGCACGGAGGAAGCGCGGAGCGGAACCGGTGAGCAGCAAGCCGCGCAGCACCGGTGTGAACGGAGCTGGCCGAACGTCGGCACCCGCGTCGGCGGCAATCGCGCTCGCGACGGCGTCGGCCTGCTGGGCGGCGAGACCGCCCTGCTTGATCGGCAACCCGGTGAGGTCGCCGGCTGCGTAGACCTCGCTCATGCCCGGGATCCGCCCGAGCTCGTCGGTGGCGACGAAGCCCGCTTCGTCCTGGGAGAGGCCGCCGATCGGCGGACCCGTCAGCTTCGGGAGCGCAACGACGGCGTCGGCGGCGGCCTCTCCGCCGCCGACGAAATGGAGGATGCCGCTCTCCCACGCTCGGGCGACGGATGCGGTCTCGACGCGAACGCCGGCGCTTTCGAGCGACTTCGCGATCGCATCGCTCGCCGCCGGACCGAACATGGCCAGAGGTCGAGCCTCAGGCGTGACCAGCGCCACGTCGACGTCGCTCGTCCCGCGCTCGTGGAGGTACGTCGCGGTCAGAAGGGCGAGCTCGTAGGCCGGAAGCGGCCACGTCGCGGCCGCCGGGATCGCGAACACGATCCGCCCGAGCCGCCCTGCGGTCGCACGTGCGAGCAGAGCGACGACCTCGTCTCGGTCCTCGGGGCCGCGGAAGGTGAGCGCCCCTGGGACGGCTTCGTGCGCCTTGGCGCCGAGGGCGAGTACCAGAACGTCATACGGATGCTCGCCCGCGTGCTCGAGGATCGCGGTCTTGCGGTCGGCGTCGACAGCCGCCAGCGATCCTTCGTGCAGACGCGCTCCCGCCGCGCGAACGAGCGTCTCGAGGGGTGCGCGTTGCACCTCCCCGACGCGGAACGGCTCAGCCACTGCGAACGGCCGGTACGTGAACTCGTGCTCGGGCGCGAGGACCTCGACCGAAACCAGCTCGCCGGCGAGCGCCCGCAGAGCAAGCGCCGTCTCGAGACCTGCAACGCCCGCTCCAGCGACGATCACGCGCCGACGGCTTCCACTCACTCAACGACCTCGCTTTCCGCGCGATCGTAACGACCCGCAGATCACCCGGCACGACGTGTGGCATCATCGCGGGACTACCGGCCGCGGCCTCGCGTTCCCTCGCCGCGACGTCCGGTTCAGGGTCTTCGCAAGCGAGAACGCAGGCAGCCAGTCGAGCGGTGACGGTGTGGAGAAGGCGGCCGTCGGTGCTCAGACCCGGCCCGGAGCTTCCCGCCTCCGGTCTCCGCACTCGTCCCCGTCATCGTCATCCGCGCTCGACAGAGCGCTCGACTTCCTGGGCGTAAACACCTACACCCGGAACATCGTGCACGCCGATCCCGAGACGGGTCGTCCCGAGGCGGTCCAGGCGCGCGGAGCGGAGCACACGGCCAAGGGCTGGGAGGTGTTCCCGGAAGCGCTGACGAACGTGCTGCTTCGCGTCTGGAACGACTACGCGCCGCCGGAGCTGTACGTAACCGAGAACGGCGCCGCGTTCGACGACGTCCTTGCAGACGGTGTGGTCGACGACCCGCGGCGGGTCTCTTACCTCGAGACCCATCTCGAGGCTGTTGCGCAGGCGATCGACCAGGGCGCGCCTGTGGCGGGCTACTTCCTGTGGTCGCTCCTCGACAACTTCGAGTGGGCGCGAGGCTACACCGAGCGCTTCGGGATCGTCTACGTCGACTTCGAGACGCTCGAGCGCATTCCGAAGGCGAGCTACCTCTGGTACCGCGACTTCATCGCGGCACAGCGGGTGGCGCTGCCGGCTCGCTGACGACGTCGCTCGCGTCGAGACCCCACGGTGACGTTTCGTGCGGCGCCATCCGGAGCCGGCCGGCGTAGAGGTGGACGAGGTGCAGCGCGTCCTCGAAGGACAACGGTGGCCTCTAGTAGGACTTTGTTACTCACGCCGGTGGAAGAGGGCGAGCTGATCGAGGTCGACGGGCTGGTTGCAGGTGCGACAGCGGCCGGTCCAGCAGCGCAGGACGGGCTGCCGGAGCAGCACCGCCTGCGGCAGCGTCAGGCCGACCGCTGGGCTCTCGGGCGCAGGCGTTCCTCCGTCAGGAATGCGTGCGCACAGGTGACGAGCGCTGTGTGGTGGTGGAAGCCGCGGTAGCTGCGGCCCTCGTAGTGGTCGAGCCCGAGCTCGCCTTTCAGCTGCCGGTAGTCGAGCTCGACCTGCCAGCGCAGGCGGGCGAGCCGGGCAAGACGCTCGCCCGGCTCGTCGGCGGCGAGGTTCGAGAGCCAGTAGTCGCTCGGCGCCTCCGCACCCTGGGGCCATTCGATGATCAGCCATTCCCAGCGCGGCTGCTGGTGGCGGTTCCTAACCGGGTTGGTGGCGACGACGCGGACGAAGGCGAACCGGCTGGAGACGTCCTCGCCGGCCGGGGTCGTTCGGCAGGGCAGCGTCTGCCAGGCCGTCGCCGGCAGCCGCTCGGCGAGCGAGCGCACCGACTCGGGTCGGTGGTCGGGACGGACGACCGTGCGCGGCCTGCCGACGCTGCCCTTGCGCTCGGGGACGGCGAAGGTCGTCTCCGGGCCGTACACGCTCGTCTCCGCCCGTACCGCCACCACGTACTCCAGCTCCGCCTCGTGCAGATCGGTGCGGAAGCCGGCGTCGTCGCCGTAGGCCGAGTCGGCCAGGATCGGCGGCCGCGGCAGCTCCCAGCCGGCCGCCTGCTCGCAGAGATCACTCGCCAGCTGCGACTTGGTCTTGAAGACGACCTCGGCGGGGATCTTTGCCTTCTGCCGGCGCGGCAGGTCAGCACACCACTCCTCGGGCAGATACAGCGACCAGCCGAGCGGCAGCGTCCCCCGCTCGCCGAGCGCATGCACGCTCACGGTGATCTGACAGTTGCCGATCTTGCCGAGCGTGCCCGAGTACTGGCGCTTCACCCCCGGCGAGTGCGCACCGTCCTTGACGATCCCGGTGTCGTCGACGACCCAACCGATCACGCCGATCTGCGGCGCGACTCGCTCCGCGCAGGCCTGGATCAGGAGCTCAGGCCCCCAGGGCGAGTCGGCCAGAAACTGCTGCACCGACTCGTACCGCGCCGGCGTCTCCTGCAGCCGAAACAGGGTCGGCTGCAGGCTCTTGCGGCCGCCCTCCTCGACCAGACCGCGCACGTACACGAGCGCGTTCTCCCGCTGCCGCACATGCGGCAACGGCCGCGCGACCTCGTCCACAAAGGCGAGGAGCCGCTCGCGCGGACCGCTCGCCACCATCTCCAGTGCCGCTTCCATCCCGCTCCTCCTCGAACGATGACCCCTACCGCGGACACCGTTCGACCCCAGAGGAGAGGTCCCTTCAACGAACTAACAAAGTCCTACTAGGCCACTCGACATTGAAGGTGACCACCGATATCTATGGCCACTGGGAGCGGGCAGAGCGAAAACTGCAAGCAGCCAAGATGGAAGGCGCCTTCCCGATTTGAGGCAGACATGGGACTCGCAGTCCCAATGCGATCAGTGCCCGGTCACCAAAGATGCCGGTTTGCAGGGATTTCGTGATGGGCCGGGTTGGATTCGAACCAACGACCTTGGGATTAAGAGTCACGACTGAACGACTGCGGCGAACTGTTAGGAACTGAAAGATCCTGCAAGAAGCCGGAATCGAGGCAGCAGCGAACTGCAGGGTTCTGCTGGTAGCGGAGACAAACCGGTACTCCCAGCGGTACTCCTCGGGCGTTGCATGCGGCCCGCTGACCCCGCATACGCCGAACTACCGAGGAGCAGCGCTTCAGCGTCCAGAGGACGGCGTGCTGCTCGCCCTTCTTCGTCTCACTCCACCCGACGACCTGGCCACGCTCGTTGATCGAGAGCGCCGCGCTCACGGCCCAGCCGTAGCTCGCAAGGGGCGACGCGAGCGGGTGTCAGGATGCGACGGATGACAGTGGATAAGCGTGGCGACGACCGGTGGTCGGCGTGGCTCCACGCGATACTGGCAGCCGGGTGTGTCGTTATCCCGTGCGTGTTCACGACGCGCGTGCAGGCCGTGTTCGTCGTCCCGAAGCTGGCTGCACTGTGGGCTCTGCTCGCCGTGTGCTTTGCGATCATTGCCGTCGCCGCGCTTCGCCCGACGACGTTCCCGGGAGGCGCGCGCCCCGTTTGGCGTGTCGATGCCGCGGCCCTCGCATTCCTCACGCTCACCGCGCTGGCGTGGGCGTTCTCGACCGATCGTGACCAGAGCTTCTACGGCGAGCGGCTGCAGCACCAGGGACTCCTGGCCGTGGTCTCGTATGGCGCGTACTTCCTCGTCGCCCGGCTGGCGGTGGACTCGGGGACGCGTCTCCGGGGGATGCAGATCGCGGTCACCGTGGGCGCGACTATCGTCGCCGGTTACGCGCTGATCCAGAAGACGGGACTCGATCCCGTCTGGGAGGGATACCTCCCAGGTGGACGCGTGTTCTCCTCCATCGGTCAGGCGAACGCACTGGCTGCCTATCTCGTGCTCGCGCTCCCCCTGGCCGCATCACTCGTCGTCGGGCATTGCCGAAGCACTTTCCGTGCTGCGGCCGCTGTTGCCGCCGTCGCGATCGCTCTGGCTCTGGTATTCACGCAGAGCCGAGGCGGATATGTGGGAGTCGTCGTTGCGCTCCTCGTCCTCGCGATGGGATGGTGGAGAGAGTCTCGGATCGAGCGCCGCCACGTGGTCGTCGCGGCGGCTGCTCTGGGCGTGATCGCAGGTGTCGCGGTATTCACGGGGGAGCTCGGCCGGGTGGCATCGCATAGCGACGAGTCCGCTCGCTTCCATCGTGACGCCTGGCGAGTTGCAGTCGAGGTCGTTGAGGATCACCCTGTGCTCGGCACCGGGCCCGAGACGTTCCCAGACCAGTTCCCCCGTTACAGCCACGCGGTCCTCCCGACCGAGCGTGCGGAGGCTCTCGACGCATTTCGAGTCGAGAGCCCGCACAACGTGTACCTCGCAATCGCGGCCGGGAGCGGGATCCCCGCTCTCGTCGCCTATCTCGCGGCGATCGTCGGGTTCTTCGCTGTCGTGGTCGGGGCGCTCCAGACGGTGACACGCGAGGCGCGCATCGCGCTGGTCGCCGTGCTCGCGGCCGTGGCGGGGCACCTCGCGACCGATGCGTTCATGACGGCGGAGGTGACGAGCACGTGGCTCTTCTGGGTGCTGATGGGCGGCTCTCTCTGCGTTATCGCCGCGAGAGAGCGAGAGCGAGGCCCGGCTGAGGCCGGGCCTCGCTCTCAGGGCATCAGTTGAATCGCCAGTCCTCGATGTTCCACGTGAAGCCCGGAGGGCCTGCGTTGTCGACGATCCCGTCGAGCGCTGGCCAGTACGCGAGGAACGACGGGTACAGGTAGAGCGGAATCGACGGGAGGTCGTCCGCGAGACCCGCGTCGGCCTTGTTGACGAGACTCGCCCGAGCGCCTTCGCTCAGCTCGACGTCGGAGGCCTCGAGGAGACCAGTCACTGCCGGCGAGCAGTACCGGCTGAAGTTCGACGATCCGCCGCAGCCGTACGTCGACTTCAGCCCGTAGGGATCACCGGTCCGCGTCCACGCGAACCAGATGAGGTCGAAGTCGCCCGTGGGAAGCCGCGTGCCGAAGAGGACAGTTGGAGGTGAGTTGTCGGGTACGAGCTCGATTCCGGCTGTCGCAGCCTGGACGCGCAGCGTCTCCTGCATCTGCAGTCGCAGCGCGCTTGTGCTCGTCGTCGCGAATCCGAGCGATGCACGTGTTCCGCCACACGACCAGATGCCGTCGCTTCCGGTCACGCAGCCGTGCCTCGTCATGATCTTCGCCACCTGACCGGGCGCGTATGCGTATCGGTCGAAGTGCGACTTCTGCTCCTTCTGCTGGTCAAGGTAGACGAGGCTGTCGAGCACCTCGAGGCCGGGCGCCGTCGCGGCGGGCCCGACCGCGACCGCAGCGTCGCGATCGAGCGCGTACACCACCGCCTCGCGGAACCAGGCCTCTCGGAGCAGTGGCAGCGATGTCGATCCCACGTTGAAGTCGAAGTGGTCGAAGGTCGCGCCGGGACTCCGCTCAGTGACGATTCCCGGAGCGCCCTGGTAGAGAGCCGCCTCCGACTGCGAGGGCTGAACGACGGTCAGCTCTCCGGAGAGAAGTGCCTGCAAGCGGTCACTCGTGTTCGGGATGAATCTGAAGACGAGCCGCTGGAGGTAGGCGTCGTGGGCTCCCCACCAACCGTTGTTGCGAAGGAGGGTCAGCTGGGTTCCCTGCTGCCAGCTCTCGAACTTGAACGGGCCGCTCGCAACCGGGATCGAGTTGCGAAGCGCCATGTCGAAGTCCGTTCCTGCGAGCACGTGCTTCGGAAGTACCTGCGGGAACAGCCCCTTCCAGGCTGCATACGGCTCACCGAAGACGAACCTGACCGTCTTCGCATCCACCTTCACCGCGTCCGAGATCCGGTCGTAGCCGGCTCTCGAGAACACGTCGTTTGCCGGATCGAGAATGGAGTCGAGCGTGAAGAGGAAGTCGTCGGCGCTCACCGGGACGCCGTCGCTCCAGGCGGCCTCGGGCTCGATGGAGTAGGTAAGCGTGAACGGCTTTGTCGTGATCTTGACGTCGTCGACGAGAACCGGCTCGTATGCCAGGTCTGGTGTCACGCGGTACGCACCCGCGAGCACCGGCCCGGTTATGCGAGTTGTGACCTGCAACGACCCGCAGCTCAGATATACGTTGAGGCAGGCCGGATCTGAGAGTTCACCGACCACCGCGGTCGTGCCGGGCGGATATACGGGCGGGCTCACGGGGGGAGACACCGGCGGGCTGGTTGGCGGAGAGACCGGCGGTGAGACGGGTGGGCTTGCAGGTGGCGACGTCGGTGGACTGGTTGGCGGGCTGGTCTGAAGAGTCCCGAAGGCCTCGCCTGCCGCGATCCCGGCACGCACGCTCGCGACGAGCGCGGCCATCGCGAGGACGGCAAGCAGCAGCGCGACCACGCCGGCGAGTCGTCGGATCCTCGGTCTCGGTGCGGGACCGGCACGCCGTTCCGCCGGATGTGGAGTGAAGATGGTGCGAGTCGCCCGGTTCCGCTGGTCGGGTGAGCTCCGATGCATGGCTCTCCTCCTTCCCCTGCGCGCTCTGTCATCCCACCATCCCTGAGCGCGCTCAAGAACTGCTCAACGAGGGCGCCGCTGCGATCCTCGGCTGTCCTTCGTCTCGCATGTACCGCACGCCGGCTTCCGCTACATCGGGGAAATCACCTACCGATGTGCGCGCGGTGCACCAACATCTTGTGAGCTCGAGACGGGAGCGATTGGCTCTAATACTCGCTTTCCTCTCATGGGCCGGGTTGGATTCGAACCAACGACCTTGGGATTAAAGTCTTGCCCGAACGGTTGCGGCGAACCGTGACGAACTGAAAGACCATGCAACGACTCGGGGTCGAGGCTGCAACGA
>Ga0233418_10000031_pt1 | contig 28573 bp, 27 predicted proteins | sample Sediment_Towuti__FD_189021 | JGI IMG/M metagenome (GOLD analysis project Ga0233418, IMG submission 189021) | Sediment microbial communities from Lake Towuti, South Sulawesi, Indonesia - Sediment_Towuti_2014_1_MG | ecosystem: Environmental > Aquatic > Freshwater > Lake > Sediment | place... | reverse complement strand
GCTGCAGAAGTGAGACGGAAGCGGTCTGGGTCTGCACGACGATCTCGATCGCCTTGTCGAGCAGCGGGTCCTCGTCGGGGTCGAAGTCGAGGTCCTCGTCTCCTTCGGCTTCCGGAGGAAGGTCGGGCGCCTCGAGGAGGGACTCGTCGAGCTCCTGACCGCGCTGCGAGCGGCACTGCTCGACGACGAGCGCGATCTCCTCCTCGCTCACGTACGCGCCCTGGAGGCGCTGCAGGCGCGAGGTCCCGAGCGGCTTGAAGAGCATGTCGCCCTGCCCGAGGAGGCTCTCTGCCCCTGCGGTGTCGAGGATGACCCGCGAGTCGGTCTGGCTCGAGACCGCGAACGCGATGCGCGAGGGGACGTTCGCCTTGATCATCCCGGTGATGACGTCGACGGACGGGCGCTGGGTCGCGAGCACGAGGTGGATGCCGACGGCGCGGGACTTCTGGGCGAGGCGGATGACGCAGTCCTCGACCGCCTGCGGCGAGACCATCATCAGGTCGGCGAGCTCGTCGATGACGACGAGGAGGTACGGGAGCGGAGCCTCTCCCCTGGCCCGGAAGGCGCGGTTCGCTTCCGGGAGGCTGCGGGCACGCACGAAGGAGAGCCGCTCGTACCGGCGATCCATCTCGGCGACGACGTTCATGAGCACGGTCGCCGCCTCCTTCGGGCTGGAGACGACCGGCGTGAGGAGGTGCGGGATCGACTCGTAGTAGCCGAGCTCGATGCGCTTCGGGTCGACGAGGATCATCCGTACCTCGTCCGGCGTGGCGCGCAGGAGCGTCGAGGTGAGGATCGTGTTGATGCAGCCCGACTTCCCCGAGCCGGTCGTGCCGGCGATGAGGAGGTGCGGCATCCGGGCGAGGTCGGTCCAGACCGCGTTCCCGGAGATGTCCTTGCCGAGCCAGGCCGCGAGCGGACTCGCGCTCGCCGGAAGGTCGCCGTAGATGTCGCCGAGGGTGACGAGCTTCGGCGAGAGGTTCGGGACCTCGACGCCGACGGCCTGCTTGCCGGGGATCGGCGCGAGGATGCGGATCTCGGTCGTCGCGAGCGCATACGAGAGGTCGTCCTTCAGTGCCGCGACCTTCGACACCTTCGTCCCCGGGGCGAGCTGAAGCTCGTAGCGGGTGACGCGCGGACCAGAGATCTGGCCGACGACCCTCGCCTCGACGCTGAACTCGGAGAGCGTGCGCACGAGGAGATCGGCCGTCCGAGCTCCGGAGTCGCCGGTGGACGAGGCCGTCGCGGGGGAGGCGCGCAGGAGTGAGCGGTCGGGAAGCCGGTACTCGGCGTGCTCCCTCGACGTCTCGAAGATCGTCTCCCCGCTCGCCTGCTCAGCCTCCTCCCCGGGCTCGTCGTCGACGAGTTGCTGCGGCTCCTCGGAGCGCGTTGAGGAGCTCACGAGGTCGGGGTAGGCCTCCGCCCCGTCGAGGACCGGCTGCGCCGGGACGGGTTCGAGCGTCCTCACGGCGGGAACGAGCACGTCATCGGTGGTGTGGGGCTCGCTCGACGACCGGTCGAAGGCGCGGCGCGCGCCCGAGCCGGCGCTGCGTACGACGTGCCCCGTCCGGCGCAGGATCGCACCGGTCGAGGCGCCGGTGACGAGCAGGAGGCCGGCGAGGAGCAGGGCGCCTCCGATGATCGCCGCACCCGTCTCGCCGACGAGCGCGGCGAGCGTTCCGCCGAGCGCCATGCCGATCCAGCCGCCCGAGTCCTTTCCGAGGAGCGTCATGAGTCCGAGGAAGCACACCCCTAGCCCGAGCCGGAAGGGGCGCACGTCGAGCAGGTCGCTCCGCGCGAGGAGCAGCCCTCCGAGCGCGAGCAGTGCGACGGGCAGCACGTAGGCGGCGTCCCCGACGACGTCCTCGAGCGCGTCCGCGAGCCACGAGCCCACGGCGCCACCGTCCAGCCCGAGGTAGAGGATCGCCGAGAGCACGAGCCCGAGCGCGACGAGCGACAGCCCGAGGAGTTCGCTCTCGTGTTGCGAGCGAGAGTGGCGCCGGCGCGTCTTGACGCGCGAAGGGATGCGTGGCCGAAGGGGCCGCTTCTTGCGGGCAGCCATGCTCGGGCGATTCGACGCGAGTCGCCGAGCTCCTTCGGGCCCGCCTCAGAGCGAGGCGTCGAGCGGTGTGTCTCGGCCCTGGGCGGACCGTCGAGAGCGGTGACGATCGCTCCGGGGGGGCAGCGCTCGGCGCCATCGCCGCCGTTCCCCGGCGAGTCCGCGGCATCCTGCCGTGAGGTCTCTTCGCGCCGGGCGGGCGCAGGGCACTCCCCGCGCCCACCGAATGAGCCATCCAGAGGTACGTCCCGTCTCCCGATAGGAGGATCGATGCGGCAGTCGTCTTCCCGCCTCCAGCCTGCGTGGAGCACGCTCCTCGTGTTCGGGGCGCCGGCAACGGGCGCACCTGCGCACGCGGAGACCCCTCCCGCCCTGCACTCTCTCCTCACGGACTCCGAGGCTGCGGGTACCCCGACGACGCCTCCGACGACTCGAGCAGGAGGTTCGCCCACGAGGATAGGTGCAGCGAGCCCATCCGAGTCGTCCGCCGCGGCGAGCGTGCTGGGCGCCTGAGATCGCTCGCCCTTGCCGCCGGGAGGCACCTAGATGATTGGTGCCACGCGGCTACGCGGTGTCGTTGGCGATCGCGCGGCTGGGACGGCCGAGCTGGTGGTTGAGGCTGATGCAGGCAGCGAGCGCGAGCAGGCGCGTCGCGATTCGTGCGAAGGTTGCGGGGAGTGCGCGCGCGGCGAACTCGCGGCCGGCGTAGCCCTGGAGCGCTGCGCGAACACGCCGACGAGCCCCTCGATCGTCTCGCTCAGACGCGAGCGGCGCTTGTGCAGCGCGTCCTGGGTCGGCAGGTAGCGGAAGAGGTGCCCGAGCTGGCGGTGGGCCGCGCGCAGGAACCTGCGATCCGAAGGGATCCCCATCGACACCTGCCCGACGCAGAGCGTGACGATCTCGGCGTCGGTCAGCTTGCGGCGTGCGTTCGCGGGTCGCTCGGGCAGCAGGTCGTCGGCAGTGCAGTAGACACCGCTCAGCAACAGGTCGAGGTCGGCGTCCTCCATCGTGGCCTCCGGGTCGACGGTGCGGTTGACACCGCCGACTTCGACCTGCCCTGCTTGGTCCCTATTGCCACGGTCCGAGCCGTGGCATCAATCATCTAGCCGAGCCGCGCGATCCGCTCGACGAGGAGGTCGAAGAACCCGACGGCGTCGAGGTCGACCGCCACGTGGGCGTTCGGCACTCGATCCGTCCGCCTCCAGAGATCGACCACCGTTCGGCCTCGGCACAGCTCCGAGTCGCACTCGACCTCGACGTTGCGGAGACGCGTCTCGACGAGCCCCGGCCGGACGACATGGGCAACCGCGACCGCATCATGGATGGGGGCCCCCTCCCAGCCGTAGGTCTCCGCGTGGTAGCGACTGAAGAAGCGGTTGAGCTCGCCGACGAAGACGCCGATCCTCCCGGCTGCGCGCAGTTGCTCCTCGACAGTCGGCCCGAGGATCGCCTTGTGCGTGACGTCGAGACCGACCATGGTCACGTCGAGCCCGCTGGCGAAGACACGGGCCGCAGCCTCCGGGTCGCACCACACGTTGAACTCGGCGGCGGGCGTAACGTTCCCCTCCGCGATCGAGCCGCCCATCAGCACGACCCGCTCGAGTCCTGCCCTACCGTGTGCCTCGAGGTAGCGGGCGACGTTCGTGAGCGGCCCGGTCGGCACGATCGTCACGGGACGATCCGCGGCCGCCACGCGGTCGGCGATGAGCGCGACGGCATCCAGCGTCGCCGGCGACGTGGTCGGCTCCGGAAGCACCGGCCCGTCGAGGCCGCTCTCTCCGTGGATGTGCGCGGCGACGACGAGCTCGCGTTCGAGCGGGCGCTCCGCGCCCACCGCGACCGGCACGTCGGTCCGTCCCACGAGCTCGAGCACGCGCAGCGCATTCCCGGTCGTCTTCTCGAGGGTCTGGTTGCCGTACGTCGTCGTGACGCCCAGGAGCTCGACCTCCGGGCTCGCGAGGGCGAGCAGCAACGCGATGGCGTCGTCGTGCCCGGGGTCGCAGTCGAGGATGATCGGCTCGGGCATGCCGGGAGTATCGTGGGATCTCGCCATGGCAGGCGTCCGTGACGAGGTACGTGCGTTCGCCCTCTCGCTTCCGGGTGCCGTCGAGGAGCACCCATGGGGCGAGGACGTCGCCAAGGCGGGCGGCAGGGTATTCGTCTTCCTCGGCGGCGCCGGCTCCGCGCGGATGACGGTGAAGCTCGAGGAGTCGGGTCCGCACGCCCTCTCGATCGAGGGCGCAGAGCCTGCCCGTTACGGCCTCGGGAGGTCCGGGTGGGTCACGGTGCCTCTGCGCGCGGCGTCGATCTCGCTCGACCTGCTGCAGGACTGGGTCGAGGAGAGCTACCGCATCGTCGCACCCCGCGGACTCGTCGCCGAGCTGGACGGTCGTCCTACCTGAGAATCGCGTCGATCTCCGCGCCCGTGGGGAGCGAGGGCTGCGCGCCGAACCGCGAGGCGGCGATCGCCCCGGCCGCGCACGCCCGCTCGAGTGCCTCCCGGTACTCGCGCCCTTCGAGGAGTGAGACGAGGAGGCAGGCCGTGAACGCGTCCCCCGCCGCCGTGCCGTCGACCACCTCGACTCGAGGCGGCAGCGCCCGTAGTACCTCCTCGCCGTCCTCGAGCAGCACCGCCCCCTCGGCTCCGAGCGTGACGGCGACGAGTCGGTCCCGGCGCGAGAGCCCCTCGAGCTCGAAGCGGTTGACGACGGTGAGGTCCGGATCGACCGCGACCGGTCGGGCGGGGGCGGCGTTCAGGCAGAAGACCACGGTACACCCCTCCCAGGCGCTCTCCACCGCCGCATCCGGGATCTCCAGCTGGGAGAGAACGGCGTCGTGCTCCGGGAGCTCGACGGCGCCCAGCGTGGCGTTCGCGCCGGGCGCGACGACGATCTCGGTCTCGCCCTCCTGATCGACGAGGACAAGCGCGACGCCCGTCGACTCGCTCGAGGGCGAGAGAGCGAGCGTGGCGTGGGCCTCCCTGAGGCCGGCGAGCGCCTCCTCGGCGAACGGATCCGCACCCACCGCGCCGATCATGGTCACCTCCGCCCCCAAGCGTGCGCACGCGACGGCCTGGTTTGCGCCCTTTCCGCCCGGAACGCGCGCGAACGCGCCACCGGTGATCGTCTCCCCGGGCCTTGGATGCCGCTCCGCGCGCACGACCAGGTCGAGGTTGATCGACCCGACGACGGTGATGCGAAGCGTTCCCGCTGCCACCTCGGAATCCTGGCACTCGCCCGCGCACTCCGCCGAGCGAAGTCGTTTGCAACAGTCTGTTGCAAGGCTGGTGTCGTCGCAGTCTTGACACATCGTCGGACGTGCTTGGCGGCACAGTGGGTGAGTGATCGCCTCCGCTCCGCGAATCGATCCCCGACTGCGCCGGATCGCACGCCGACTTGCCACGCGAAGACCTCTCTCGCGAGCCGACGTTCATCGCTCTGTCGGCACATATGCCGAGGAAATGGACCTCTTCAGGCCTTCGTACCAACAAGTCCGCCTCATCGTGAACGAGGCTCGCCTTCGTCATGCGGCCGCCGCGCAGCCGCGCAGCTCGTGCTCGAGGTGGAGCTCGGAGTACGCCCCGTCACCGACCTCCTCCGGCTGCTCGAGGAGTAGTCGACGGATCGTGACGACGCTCCGTCGTCCCCCCAGGCCCGGCCGCCTGGACGCTGGGCTGCCCCGTAGCGATGCCTACGGATGCACCTCCTGGACGAGTGACCGGGCCACGCCTCACCAGCAGCTCGCCGCTGCCGGGCGAGCGACGCTCACCCCACCCCCGTGACAGGGCAAAGACCGTCGTCCTCCAGCTTCAGGTGCGCGCAGGCGCGCCGCAGGCCGCGTTCAAGCCGCGAGCGCGCGAAGGTCGTCGACGGTCGATCCGAGGAGCGTGTCCCGGAGGTCGAACAGGCCCGCCCAGAGCGACGAGCGGTCCGGAGCGGCGCCGAGGTCGGCCGCGCTCGCGAGGCCCTCGAGCGCACGCACGAGGACGGCGAGCTCGAGGTACACGGCCGCGACCCGATTAGGGCACACCTTGACGCCGGCCCGATCGAGGACGGGCCGCCACTCCACAAGCTCGCCGACGCCGGGCCCCGCGTACCACGATCTCCCCTCCGCTCGATCGGCCTCGAGCTCGAGCAGGTACCGCGAGAGGGGCCGCTCGAGACCCGCGATCGCCGTCTCGACGCGATCGGCGGCGCGCCGGAGCGCAGCCTGCCTCGCACCCGGAGTTGCCGGCACCGCATCTCCCCTCCCCCAGCGCTCGAGCAGGCGGCAGAACGCGAGGGCGGCGACCTCGCACGCGCGGAGCTGCTCGACCAGCCGTTCCGCGGTTCGCGCGCTCGCCGCGTTCAGCTCGATGACCGAGTCCCAGCTTGCCATCACACCTCGATCACCACGGGCAGCACCATGGGCCGTCGCCTCGTGCGGTCATACACGATCTGGCCGACGGCATCGTGGATGTGCTCCTGCAGCAGTTTGATCTCGACGACGTGCTCGGACGCGAGCTCGCGGACGACGCGATCCGCCTCGTCGCGAAGCTCGTCGAGGAGCTCCTCCGACTCGGCGAACCCGCGCGAGATGAGCTCCGGCGGAGCGATCTCGTGCCCATCGGAGGTCGCGAGCGTCGTGACCACGATGAGGACGCCGTCGTCGGCCAGCCGCCTGCGGTCGCGGAGCGCGACGTCCTCGACGTCGCCGACGCGGAGCCCGTCGACGAAGGTGACACCCGCCTCGACGTGATCGACGACGCGCGCCTCGCCGCGCGCCAACACGACGACCGTGCCGTTCTCGGCCATGAGGATCCGGTCCTCCGGGATCCCCGCCTCCCGGGCGAGCCTGGCGTGCGCCGCGAGCATCCGGTACTCGCCGTGGATCGGCATCACGTGCCGTGGCCGCAGGAGCGAGATCATCGTCCGCAGCTCCTCCTGGTACCCGTGCCCGGAGACGTGCACGGGGGCGATCTCCTCGTGCAGGACCTCGGCTCCGGCCCGCGCGAGCTGGTTGATCGAGTCGTGCACCCTGAGCTCGTTCCCCGGCACCGGCTTCGCAGAGATGATCACCGTGTCCCCCGGCTCGACCGCCATCGCCGGGTGATCGCCGTACGCGATCCGGGTCAGCGCAGACATCGGCTCACCCTGGCTCCCCGTGCAGAGGACGAGCAGCTCGTCCGGCGGAAGCTGGGCGGCCTGGTCGGGGCTCACGAGCGCGTCCTCGGGAAACGAGACGTAGCCGAGGTTGCGGGCGATGTTGAGGTTCTTTCGCATCGAGCGGCCGACCACCATGACCCTGCGGCCGCACTCGACGGCGACGTCGGCGGCCTGTTGCATACGGTGCACGTTCGACGCGAACGACGCGACGAGGATCTTCCCCCGTCGCAGCGGGAAGATCGACCGGAACGCCTCGCCGACGAGCCGCTCGGAGCCCGTGTGTCCCGGGCGCTCCGCGTTCGTCGAGTCGCCGAGGAAGAGATCGACGCCGCGGTTGCCGATCTCGGCGAGCCTCCCCACGTCCGTCTTGAGGCCGTCGACCGGCGTGTGGTCGAGTTTCCAGTCGCCCGTGTGCACGACCCGCCCCGCGTCCGTCTCGATGACGAGCGCGACGCTGTCGGGGATCGAGTGCGCGACCCGCACGAGCTCCACCCGGAACGGGCCGAGCTCGAGCGGACCCGTCTCGGGCGCGGCCTCGACGAGCTCGACGCCCTTCCCGACCTTGTGCTCGTCGAGCTTCGACTTGACGAGCGCAAGCGTGAGCTGGGTGGCAACGATGGCCCCGACCTCGACCTGGCGCAGGAGGTACGGAAGCCCGCCGACGTGGTCCTCGTGGGCGTGCGTCAACACGACAGCGCGCACCGGCCGTCCCTCGAGGTAGCTCGTGTCCGGCAGGAGGAGGTCGACTCCGAGGTGCTCGTCACGCGGGAACGCGATGCCCGCGTCGACCAGGATCGTCTCGCCGCCCGTCTCGTAGACGGTCATGTTCTTGCCGACCTCGCCGAGGCCCCCGAGTGGGACGATCCGGAGTGCGTCGCTCATGCTCTGAGTCTACGGATGCGCGCCGCGGCCACCCCGGCGAAGGCCTACAACGGGGAGACGTCGACCGCGAACAGGCCGCCGTCGACCCGCTCGGCGTGGAGCGCGACGCTCCCCTGCTCGTCGGCGAGGCGGTCGAGTCCGGCACGCGGTCGGATCGTGTGCTGGCCGTCGATCACGAGCTCGCGCTGACGACGAATGCGAGCTCGTCGCCGGGGATCCGCAGCCCTCCGCGGACGGAGTAGCACCCCACGTGCGTCCCCGTGGAACGTCCTGGATCCCGGTCACGCCGAGGTGCGGCTCACCGTCGAGCCCGGGAGGCTGCGAGCGGAATCCCGCAGCCCGCGCGTTCGCGAGCGCGCGAGGAGCTCGCGAACGCGTGACACCGCTCAGACGGCGAGCGGCGCGAGCAGCCCGAGGCGCTCGAGGCAGCCGCGGACTTCCTCACGCTCGCCAGCGGTCGCCTCGACGAGCGGGAGGCGGAGCCCGCCGACCTCGTGGCCGAGGAGGTTCAGCGCACACTTGATCGCGATCGGGTTCACGACGACGCGGAGGAGGTCGATCGACGGCTGCAGCTCCTCGTTCAGCGCGCGCGCGCCCTCCACGTCGCCCGCGCGGAAGCGCCGAACCATCTCCTGCACCTGCGGGCCGACGACGTGCGTGTGGACGCACACGCCGCCCGTGCCTCCCAGCTCGAGGAACGGGAAGACGAGGTCGTCGTCGCCCGCGTAGAGGTCGAGCCCGAGATCGACGATGGCCCGTGCCTGCTCGAGGTCGGGGTTCGCCTGCTTGACCGCGGTCACGTTCGGGATCTCCGCGAGCTGCGCGATCGTCTCCGTCTCGAGGTTGAGGACGACCCGGCCGGGGATGTTGTAGGCGATGATCGAACGGTCAGTCACCGAGGCGATCGCCTCGAAGTGCCGGACGATCCCGCGCACGGGAGGCTTGTTGTAGTAGGGCGTGACGACGAGGAAGCCGTGGACGCCGAGTTCGTGCGCGCGTGCAGTGAGGTGGATTGAGTGGTCAGTCGAGTATGTGCCCGTGCCGGCGACGACGGTCGCGCGGTCGCCCACCTCCTCCAACGCAGCCTCGTACAGCGCGAAGCGCTCGTCGTCGGAGAGCGTCGGCGACTCGCCCGTCGTCCCCGTGACCACGAGGCCGTCGGAGCCGTTGTCCGCGAGGTGCGCGGCAAGCGCGCGGAAGCGCTCGAGATCGACCGCACCATCCTTCTTGAACGGAGTGACGATGGCCGTCAGGATCTCCCCGAGCACGCAGGAATCCTACGACACAGGGAGGCGGGCACCCATGATCAAGGAGTTCCGCGACTTCCTCATGCGCGGCAACCTCGTCGAGCTGGCGGTCGCATTCGTGATGGGCCTCGCATTCGCGACGCTCGTCGCCTCGTTCGTGAACGACCTGATCATGCCGATCGTCGCCATGATCATCGGGAAGCCGGACTTCACCGACCTGACGTTCACGATCAACGACGCGATCTTCGGCTACGGCGCCTTCCTCACGGCCGTCATCGTGTTCGTCACGACTGCGGCTGCGATCTTCTTCTTCGTCGTCAAGCCCATGGAGAAGTTCATGGCGTGGACGGCGAGGCCCGAGGAGGAGGGCCCGTCCGACGAGGAGCGCCGCCACCAGGAGCTGCTGGAGGCGATCAGGAGCCTCAACCGCTAGGAGGACTCAACGCGCGACGTTCTGCCTCGTCCACGGGGCCAGGCACCGCGGGTGGTGCGAGGCCCCGCTCGCAGGAGAGCTCGAGGCGCGCGCACGAGGTCTCCCCTCGTCCTGCCGCTCGTCGAGGCCGGGCGCACGTCTACCTCTATGCCTTCGTGCCCGTCCCGGCGGTGGCGCCCGCCGAGCGCGTCCGCGAGGCTCCCGATCCCGGCTCCTTGGCACCAAGCGCGACGAGCTCGGGCGCTCGTACTGGCCGAGCCTCGACGTCGCAGCGAAGCGCCTCTCCGCGGGCCACGACCGAAGGTGGGCGGCGTGGGCGTTCCCGAGGCTTCGGCCGCAGTCGCAGGAGGACGCCACGGAGCCGCAGCCCTGACCGCATTCCCCGCCAGGCCGGCAGCGTCGACCGTCGCGCGCGGCGACGCGTGCATTCGCCCCGACTGCTCGCGGGCTGTGGGCGCGACCTGCTCGGCGTCGAGCCACTCGAGCTCGACGCGGGCACCCCGATGCTCGACCGGCCCGCGGAGCGAGGGGCCTGATGTGAAACTCTCGGCCCTACCTGTACCCCTCGTCGTAGACCGACATTCGCACGATCGTCCCGTCCTTCAACTGGAGAACGACGAGTTCCCTACCCCCCGTTCCGCTGACCTTGATGAAGCTCGCTGCGCTGTTTTCCGTCATCGCCACCGGGCCGACGCGCTCGAGCCGAAAGCCGACCGCGTGCGGGGTAAGCGCGGCGTTCACGACGTTGTCCAACCCGGTGATGTTCTCGCCCGTTGAGACCTGAAACACCGCGTCGGGCGCGAACAGCGCACGCACGGCCTCAGCGTCACCGGCATTCACGGCCGCATTCAGATCATCGACGATCTGGGTCGCAGCGGATTCGGACTCCCTCGAGCGATCGACGATCGTCCACGTTCCGAGGGCAACGAGTCCGGCGGAAAGCACGAGGAGCACAACCAGCCACGGATTGATGTGCGGCCGACGTACGTGAGTCCGAGGTGCGTGTGCAACCGACATGGCATCACCTCCTTCGGACACGATTCTCGAACCGCGCGCCAAGGCGGAGAATCAGGGATTCCGCGTATTACACGGTCAGATGGGCCGGAACGCCGCGAGTTTGAGACCAGGCCGCTAGCCGATCTGCTCGAGCGCGTCCTCGAAGACCTTCCGTAGCCCCTCGTCGAGGAAGACGAAGCGGATCTCGTCGAAGCGGTCCTCCAGCCCCCGAACCGCGGCCACGGCCACGGGCGCGGCCAGCTCCACGGGGTACCCGTAGATCCCGGTCGAGAGCGCAGGGAACGCGATCGTGCGGCAGCCGAGCTCCTCGGCGACCTCGAGCGAGCGCCCGTACGCGGAGGCAAGGAGCTCCGCCTCGCCGGCCCCTCCCCCGCTCCACACCGGCCCCACGGCGTGGATCACGTACCGCGCGGGAAGTCGGCCCGCGCCGGTCGCTCTCGCGTCCCCGGTCGGGCACCCGCCGAGCCGTACGCACTCCTCGAAGATCTCGTCGCCACCCGCCCGCCGGATCGCCCCGCACACTCCCCCACCCGGCGCCAGCGCCTCATTGGCGGCGTTCACGATCGCATCCACGTGCTGTGCGGTGAGGTCGCCGACGACGAACGTGATCACGCGGGCGCCTCCACGGGAAGCGCCAGCGTCACCGCTGCCTCGTGCAGCCGCGAGTCGTACGTGACCAGCGCGCCCAGCTGCGGGGCGAGCGTGCACGCGGCCGCGAGATGGGCGGCAGCGGGCGTCCGCAGCTCGGCGGATCGAGGAGACCGGCCTCGTCGAGCGCGGCCGCTCGGCGCCACGAGGACGAGCCGGTCGAGGGCCTCGTAGGCGCCGGGGGGCGCGGCGGGATCGGCTCGCCGCACGGCGCGGATCACCTCGGCCCTTGCCGGCTCCGCGGACGCATGGGTCGCGTACCGCTGCAGGAACGCTCGCAGGGCGCCCGACTCCGGCTCTTCGACGACGGTCTTGACGATCGCGGACGAGTCGAGGTGCGCGACGTCGAGCACGGCGCAGCGCTCGTCCGAGCGGAGCCCCTCGAGGGTCTCCGACGGGAGCTTCGCCCCGGGCGGGCGCTTGCTCGGAGGCGGAAGCTCCCTCAGATCCCCTCGCGCAGGCGTGGCCAGGCCCTGGGCGACGAGCCGGTCGACGACCTCCTCCTCCCGTGGGAGCGAAGCGATCGTGGCAGCCGCCGGCTCCTCGAGCTCCACGAACCCGTCCGGGTCGTACAGGACGCAGCGCCTCCCGCCCCAGGGGGGCGTCGGCGGCGGCGTCAGGAACCGGCCTCCACGCGCCCGCACCTCCTCGTACGCCGCCTCGCAGTCGTCGACGCGGAGGACGAGGATCACCGAGCCGCGCCCTGCCTCCGCCTGCGGGAAGAGCCAGGTCGCGGGCCTGTCCTCGGTCGGCTCGCTCTCGGTGAAGAGGTACACGCGGTGCCCTGCGAGCTCGAGGGTGGCGATCCAGGGCCAGTGCCAGCCGACCTCGAAGCCGAGCACGTCCCGGTAGAAGACGACGGAGCGATCGAGGTCGCGCACGCAGAGCATCGTGTCGAGCGCGAGGACGCTCACAGGAGCGCTTCGAGCCCGACCGTGAGGCCCGGCGGCAGTTCCCGCACGCGCCCGAGCGCGAGCAGGACGCCGGGCACGAACGCCTCGCGCGAGGTCGTGTCGTGGCGGATCGTGAGCGTCTCCCCCGGCCCGCCGAAGATGACCTCCTGGTGCGCGACGAGCCCCGGCAGCCGGACGGAGTGGATCGCGGGATCCGTGCCCATGCGCGCCGCGGTCGCCTTCGCGGTACCCGAGGGCGCATCGCGCTTGGCCTCGTTGTGGAGCTCGACGATCTCCGCGCGCGGGAAGACTTTCGCCGCCTCTTCCGCGAGACGCATCATCAGGACCGCCCCCTGCGAGAAGTTCGGGGCGTGGAAGCACGGCACGCCCGCCTCGCGCGCGGCCGCGTCGAGCGGGTCGGCGTCGAACCCCGTCGTCCCGATCACGACCGGGACGCGCGCGGCGAGGCATCGCTCGACGTTCGCGACGACGGCGTCGGGCCGCGTGAAGTCGACCGCGATCTCGCAGGCGTCCAGGTCCTCCTCCTGCGCCCGTCCGTCGACGACCTCGTGCCCCGCGCCGGCGAGAGCGGGCGCGAGCACGGATCCGACCTTCCCGCCGATCCCGAAGAGCGCGACGCGCACTAGGCCGCCTCGCGCAGGAGTGCGGGGTTGACGCGGGCGACCGCGTCCCGGAACAGCCCCTCGTCCGGCCCGATGCCCGCGGCCGAGAGGCGATCGGGCGCGAGGAGCTCGCGGGCGAGCTCGGCGACGTCGCCGACCGAGACGGCCTCCGTCCGCCTCACGATCTGCGGGATCGAGAGGATCGGCACGTCCGTCACGATCGCCCGCCCGAGGCGGGTCATGCGGTTCGACGTGGACTCCAGGCCGAGCAGGAGACGGACCTTGAGGTTCTCCTTCGCCCGCTCGAGCTCCTCGACGGAGACGTTGCCGCCGGCCACGTCCTCGAGCTGGGCGGCGGCGATCTCGAGGCATTCGGCGAGGTGCTCCTCCCGCGTCCCCACGTACAGCCCGACCTGGCCGGTCTCCGCGTACTGCGTCGAGTAGCTGTACACGGAGTACGCCATCCCCCGCTTCTCCCGGATCTCCTGGAAGAGCCGCGACGAGGCCGAGCCGCCGACGATCGCGTCGAGCACCGCCGCCGCGAACCGCCGCTCGTCGAGGCGGGCGATCCCCGGGGCGCTCAGGCACACGTGGTACTGCTCGGTCTCCTTGCGCAGGAACCGCAGCGAGGGCGGCGGCAGCCGTCGCAACGCCTTCCGCGGGAGGCCGTCTGCGCTCGCCCCTCCGTGCCGGTGCGCCTCGAGGAGCCCGACGAGCCGGTCGTGACGGAGGTTGCCGGCCGCCGCCAGGACGATACGCGCGCCCGCGTAGGCTCTGCGGTGGTACGAGGCCAGCGCCCGCCGCGACACGCTCGAGATCACCTCTGCGCGTCCGATGACCGGGCGCCCGACCGGATGCCCGCCGAAGACGGCCTCGGAGACGACGTCGTGGACGAGGTCGTGCGGCATGTCGTCCACCATCGCGATCTCCTCCAGCACGACCTCCCGCTCGAGGTCGACGTCGGTGAACGTCGGCCGGTAGACCATGTCGGCCATCACGTCGAGCGCCGTCTCGAGGCGCTCGTCGGACACGCGCGCGTACAGAACCGTCGTCTCGCGCGAGGTGGCCGCGTTCAGCTCGCCACCGAGCTCGTCGAAGGTCTCCGCGATCTCAAGGGCCGAGTACCGCGAGGTGCCGCGGAAGAGCAGGTGCTCGATGAAGTGCGAGACTCCGGCGCGCGCGTCCGGCTCGTCCCGCGAGCCCGATGCGATCCAGAAGCCGAGGGCGACCGAGCGCACGCCCGGGACGCGCTCCGAGATGACGCGCTCGCCGGTCGGAAGCTCGGTCAGCTGGTGCTTCGCCACGCCGCCGGATCGTAGCCCCGGCCACGGCGCCGACGCGCGGCCACCAGCGCAGGAGCCCTGCGCAAGCCTCGGGCCCGACTCCTCGTTCGAGTGTGTCCGCGTGGACAGTCCTGGCCGATGAACGCGCCGCCCGGATCCCCCACCCGGGCGGCCTCATCTGGACTCGACCGGCGGCCGCAGTAGCGCGAGAGCGCTCGACCATCGACTCCCTCCTCCCGTCATCTGCCGCGGCGAGCGACGGAAACCGCGAGTATCCGTGGGTCCCGAACCACCCGTGAGAGGAGCGGATGATGGGCGACAGCGTGTATCGCGTCACGGAGGTCATCGGCGCGAGCTCCGAGTCGTGGGAGGCGGCAGCGCGAAACGCGGTCGAGACCGCGGCGAAGACGATCCGCGACCTGCGGATCGCGGAGGCCACCCGCTTCGACGTGACCATCAAGGACGGAACGGTCTCCGAGTACCGCGTCCGCCTCGGCATCTCCTTCAAGTACGAGACGCAGGACTGAGCGCCCTACGACGCGAGTGAGCTCGACGATATGCGAGGGGCGGCTCGCGCCGCCCCTCGTTACCCCCTACGAGCGCTCGCGCGAGCGACCGCGATCGCGCCCGCCTCGGCGGTCGCCGCGGGGCCGCTCCTCGCGCTCCTCGCGCGGGGGAGCGCTCTTCGCCCGCTCGATGAGCTCCTCGGGCATGACCAGCCCCCCGTTCTCGTGCTTCGCGATTAGCTTGAGCCCGATCCGGCCACGGTCCTTGTCGACCTCCTGGACGAGCACGTCGAGGACGTCGCCGCGCGTGATCACGTCCTCGATGTGACCGACGCGGCCCGGGCCGACGTTGGAAACGTGCAGGAGCCCGTCCGTCCCCTTCTTGAGCTCGACGAACGCGCCGAACTGGGTCGTCTTGACCACCTTGCCCGTGTACGTGTCCCCCACCTCGGGCGACTTCGTGAGGGCATGGATCGCCGACATAGCGGCCTCGGCCTTCGTGCCCTCGGTCGCGTAGATGAGGATCGTGCCGTCCTCCTCGATGTCGATCTGCACCTCGTAGTCGGCCTCGAGCGCGCGGATCGTCTCGCCGCCCTTGCCGATGACCATGCCGATGAACTCGGGGTCGATCTTGAGCGAGGAGATGCGCGGCGCGTGTCCGGCCAGCGTCGTGCGCGGCTCTGGAATGGCTGCGAGCATCGTCTCGAGGATCGCGACCCGGGCTCGCTTCGCCTGCTCGAGCGCCGAGCGCATGATCTCCTGCGTGACGCCGGTGATCTTGATGTCCATCTGCAGGGCGGTGATCCCGTCCCGCGTGCCGGCCACCTTGAAGTCCATGTCGCCAAGGTGGTCCTCGGCGCCCTGGATGTCGGTCAAGATGACGTAGTCGTCGCCCTCCTTGACGAGGCCCATCGCGATACCCGAGACGGGCGCCGCGACCGGCACTCCCGCGTCCATGAGAGCGAGCGTCGACCCGCACACGGAGCCCATCGACGAGGAGCCGTTCGACTCGAGCGTCTCGGAGACGAGACGGATCGTGTACGGGAACTTCTCGACCGCAGGGATGACGGGCTCGAGCGCCCGCTGCGCGAGCGCGCCGTGGCCGATGTCGCGCCGCTTCGGGCCGCGCATGAAGCCCGTCTCCCCGACCGAGAAGGGCGGGAAGTTGTAGTGGTGCATGTAGCGACGCGACTGCTCGCGCGAGAGGTCGTCGATCTTCTGCCCCTCCTTCATCGTCCCGAGCGTGAGGAGCGTCATGATCTGCGTCTGCCCACGCGTAAACAGCGCCGAGCCGTGCGTGCGCGGGCTCACCTGCACCTCGGCGGAGACGGGGCGGATCTCCTCCTCCGAGCGTCCGTCCGGACGGCGCTTGTCGACGGCGATCTTCTTGCGGACGAGGTCTTTGTAGACCGCCTCCGAGCCGCGCTTGACGTACTGCTTCGTCATCGAGTCCTTGACCGGCGGCTCGCCCTCGGCCGGGGCGGGACCGACCGGGAACGGCAGCTCGACCTCCTCGAGGATCCGCCCGAAGAGGAGGTCGCGCTTCGCGGCGCGAAGTTCCTTCGAGTCCTGCTCGGCGTCCGTGAGTTCACGGAGCTCGGGCAGGAACTGCTCGCGAATGGGGCCCTCGACGGCGGCGAGCCGCGCCTTCTCGAGGATCGCGGAGAAGCTCGCCCGGATCTGCGCCCGCCTCGTCATGTCTTCCTCGGTCGAGGTCATCGAGACGGCGGGGGAGAGCTCCTCGAGGAGCGAGTCGACGACGGCGCTCGCCTCCCGAACCCCGTGCTCGGCGATGGCCGCGTCGACGGCCTCGCCGTGAGCCGCCTCCAGCTCGGCCGTGAGGTCGACGTCCACCCACTTCGGCTTGCCGACCTGCTCGCGCAGCTCCTCGAGGACAGCGCAGATCTTGCGGATCTCCGTGTGGGCCAGCTCGAGCGCCTCGAGAATCGTGTCTTCCGGGACCTGGTCGGCGCCTGCCTCGACCATCGTGAGCGCCTCGCTCGTACCGACCACGACGAGGTCGAGCGTCGAGGAGTCGAGCTGCTCGAGCGACGGGTTGACCACGAGCTCACCCTCGAGCCGGCCGATCCGAACAGCGCCGATCGGGCCCAGGAACGGCAGCGGCGAGACCTGGAGCGCCGCCGACGCCCCGTTGATGCAGAGGATGTCGTGGGGAGTGACGAGGTCGGCCGAGAGGACGGTGCAGATGAGCTGCACCTCGTTGCGGAAGCCCTTCGGCCAGAGCGGCCGGATCGGGCGGTCGATCATCCGCGCGGTGAGGGTGGCACGCTCGGTCGCGCGCCCTTCCCGCTTGAAGAAGCCGCCCGGGATCTTCCCGGCCGCGTACATCTTCTCCTCGACGTCGACGGTCAGCGGGAAGAAGTCCGCGTCCGGCCGTGTGTCGGGACGTCCGACCGCGGTCGCGAGGATCATGGTGTCGCCGGAGCGGACGACGACTGCGCCGTCCGCCTGCTTGGCGAGCTTGCCCGTCTCGAAGACGATCTCCTGATCGCCCACCTCGACGGAAACCGTGGCGATGCGCCCGGCTTGCAGAGTGCTCATGTGAGGTATCCCTTCACCTTTCCGTTGTTGCGGAAGGTGGAGGTTTGAGTCAGCCCCGGCGGAGTCCACGGGACTCGCTCAAACTTCCACCTTCCCTGTTCCCTGGAGCTAGCGGCGCAGGCCGAGCTCCTTGATGAGGGCGCGGTAGCCCTCGATGTCCTTCCGCTGCAGGTAGTTGAGGAAGCGGCGGCGTCGACCCACGAGCTTGAGGAGACCCCGTCGGGAGTAGTGATCCTTGGGGTGCGCCCGCAGGTGCTCGGTGAGGTCGTTGATCCGTCTGGTGAGGAGGGCAACCTGTACTTCTGCAGAACCCGTATCGGCAGGCCCTCGACCGTGCTTCTCGATGACTTCCAACTTGACTTCCTTGGTGAGGCTCATGCATCTCCTCCTCGTCGACGACTCCACAGTCCCCGCTCCGCGTGAAGGAAGGAACACGCCGGGGCCGCGACTGCGGACTCGGGAAGGGTAGCAGCGATGCTCCGCCGGCTCCTTCGTGCGCTGACGATCCTGATGATCGTGGTCGGGGCGCTCGTCATCTTCGACTACGCGGAGCTCCTGGTTCCGGTCAACTCGAAGGCCGTGGTCGACATGGATCCGACGATCGCCGCCTGCACTGGCCGCGCGATCGCCGAGGGGTTCACCTACCGCATCCGCGATCCCGAGCAGGGGGAGGTCGTCGCCGTGCACGCGGCCGAGACGCCGACCGGCGACATCGTTCCCGACAAGGACGCCACCGACCTCGTGCTGCTCCTACGGGTCGCGGCGGGGCCGGGTGACGTCATCGTCGGCCGCGACGGCACGGTGTTCGTGAACGACATCAAGCTCGACGACATCACCACGAAGCCCTTCCCCCGGTCCAAGGTGCCGAGCGAGCAGTACTTCCTCCTCGGGGACAACCGCAGCGCCGCGATCGACAGCCGCACGTTCGGCCCCGTGCTCGGGAACGCCATCTTCGCCCGCGTTCTCGTCACGTACTGGCCGCTTCGCAACCTCAGCTTCCGCCTGAAACCCGAGTTGGGCAAGCCGCCGGGCCCCGCTCGCTGCGGGTAGACGCTGGCCCGACGGCCGTCGCCTGCGCGGTCTCGGTCGCGCGGAGCCTCGTGGCGTCGAGCGCCTCCGTGCCCGGAGGCGCTGGCAGGATTGAGTGATGAGGCCGGGAGTCGCCGCGGGCCATCCGGCCACCGCCGAGGTCGGGATCGAGATCCTCGTGGAGGGCGGAAGCGCGGCCGACGCGGTCGTCGCCATGGCACTCGCCTCGTGCGTGGCTGAGACGGTCCTGAGCGGCCTGCTGGCGGGCGCGCACGCGATCGTGTTCGACGGCTCGTGCGTCCTGAACCTCGACGGCTTCGGAGCGGTACCCTCCGGCGCCGGCGATCTCGTCGAGCTCACGATCCCCTTCGGGGATGAGCCGGTGGTCTACTCGATCGGCCCCGGCTCGTGCGCCGTTCCCGGGCTTCCTGCGGCCCTCGGAGAGCTCTCCGGGAAGCTCGGGCGCCTTCCCTGGACACGGCTCGTCGAGCCTGCGCTGGCGCTCGCGAAGACGGGCGTCCCGCTCCCGGAGATGCACAGCCGCTCGCTCGAGATGCTGGGCGGCCTGTACTCGCTCGAGCGCGGAGGCGAGCTCTTCGTCCGCGAGGGGCGGACGCTCCGAGGCGGGGAGCTGCTCGTGCAGCCGGGGCTCGTGCGCGCTCTCGAGGCGCTCGCCGACGAGGGCCCTGCGAGCATGTATCGCGGGTCGCTCGCGGAGGCGCTCGTGCGCATGGACGGCGTCAGGTGCACGGCGACGGATCTTCGCGAGTACCGCGCGCGCTGGCGCGATCCCGTCGTGGTCGGCTACCAGGGCTACCGTGTCGCGACGCGCGCAGGGCTGACAGGAGTTCCCGAGCTCCTGCGACGGGTTCCCCGCCTCGCCGAGCTCTCCCAGACAGAGCGCGTGCTCGCGCTCGTCGACGCCCTCGAGCCGCGCCCCGAGGCGGGAGAGCACACGACCAACATGGTCGCCGTCGACGCGCACGGTCGGGCCTGCGTCCTCACCCACTCGACCGGCGTCGGGGCCGGCGTGTGGCTCCCGGGCTTCGATTCGCAGCTGAACAACCTGCTCGGCGAGTCCGACATCGCCTTCGGCGACCCCGCGCCGGGCGAGCGTCTCGAGAGCCGGATGGCGCCGACGCTCGCGTTCGACGGCGAGGGGCTCGCGCTCGGTATCGGCGCCGCCGGGGCGACGCGACTGCGAACCGCGCTCTGCTCGGTGCTCGCAGGAATCCTCGACGAGGACCTCGACCCGGAGACGGCTATCTCGCAGCCGCGCGTCCACCCCACTCTCGAGGTCGTGGACGCCGAGCCGGGAGTCGACGAGCGCGCCTTGACGCTGCTCGAGGAGCGGGGCCGCACCGTGCGGAGGTGGGACCGGTTCCACCACTACTTCGGCGGCGTCAGCTGCATCGGCCATCGCGGCGCCGCCGGAGACCCGCGACGAAGCGGAGTCGGCATCGTCATCTGAACCGCGAGTGCCGGTGTCAGACACATGGGGACGTGAGTCTGCCGTCACCGCTCACCTACTCCTGACCTGTCGGGACACGGCGCGATCGCAAGACCGCTGCTCAGCCGGCCCATCGGCTGTCAGCGGATAGGGGCGAAGGCGTGCCGATCTACCCTTGACAACGAGCGGTGTCTGACACCGCAGCTCGCGAAACCCCGGCAGCTCGCCGACGCCGAGGCGCGTCTGCCCCACGCGACGCTACGTGAGGAGCAGCTTGTCGATGCGACGAGAGGCCACGAGCATCCCCGCGAGCCCCATGGTCACGAGGTAGGCGACGTTGACGAGCTGGAACGTGCTCACCGTTCCCGTGGTGAGCGAGCGGACGAGCTCGATCCCGTGGTAGAGCGGAAGGCAGCGCACGACCCACTGGAGGAGGCCGGGGTAGACGGCGATGGGGTAGAAGGTCGCCGAGAAGAGGAACATCGGGAGCATCACGAGCTGGACGAGATCGAAGTCCTGCCAGCTGCGCATCCAGGTGACGGCTGCGATTCCCGCCCCGGCAAACGCGAAGCCGATGACGAGACATGCCGGGAGGACGAGTAGCGCCCACCAGGAGTCGACGAGCCCGAGCACCGTGATGACGAGGAAGAAGGCAGTCGCGTACAAGAGCGCGCGGATGACCGCCCACATCGTCTCGCCGGAGGCGACGTCCTTCGGGCCGACGGGTGTCGCGAGGATCGACTCGTACACCCTCCCGTATCGAAGCTTCCAGAACACGTTCGTCGCGTCGTAGAACGCCCCGTTCATCGCGGAGGAGGCGAGCAGGGCCGGCGCGACGAAGGCCGCGTACTCGACCGTCTGCCCGCCAACCGTGACGGTGACGTCACGCACGGCCTGCAGCGGGTAGACGAAGAAGAAGAGGTAGAAGAGCGGCTCGAAGAACCCCGAGAAGAGGATGAGCCAGGTCCGCCGGTAGACCATGGCATTCCGCTCCACGATGATGAGCCCGCCGATGCGTGGCAGCAGCGGCGCGGTCAGACGGGCTCGTGCGACGAGCTCGCTCATACGACGAGCCGCCTCCGATACGTGTAGAGGGCGGCCGCGAGCCCCGCGGCGATGAAGGCGCTGAGGTAGGCGGCGTGCACGAGCGCGAGCCACGGGACGAGGTCGCCGAGCACCAGCATCCGGCAGAGGTCGACGCCGTGCCACAGGGGGGTGAGGTACGCGACGAGCTCGAGCGGAGCCGGCAGGCGGTCGATCGGGAAGAAGGTTCCCGAAAAGAGGAACATCGGGAGAATGACGAAGCGGAAGATGGCGACGAACGACGCCTCGTTCTCCGTTCGCGCCCCCCACGCGGCGATGAAGGTCGAGTAGGCGAGGCCCACCATCACGGCCACGGCAATCGCGAGGACTCCGAGGGGCGACTCGACCGCGCCGAAGGCGACGATGACCACGAAGTAGACGGCCGCCGTCATCGACATCCTCGACGCGATGAACGCCTGGTGCGCCATGACGACGTCACGAACACGCAGGGGTGTCGCGAGCATGGCGTGGTACTGACGGGTCCACTTGATGGCCGAGAGCACGGGCCAGCTCGCCTCGAAGGCGGCGAGCTGCATCGCCGTCGCGGCGAGCAGCCCGGGCGCGACGAACGCGAAGTAGTCGTACGTCACCCCTCTGAAGGTGATGTCTCCCAGGAACTGGCCCATGCCGACGCCGAGCGCGAGCAGGTAGACGACGGGCGTCACGACGCTCGAGACGAGCGTCGCCCGCCAGACGCGCCGGTACTGGGCGAGGAAGAACTCGAGCGGACGAGCTGCGAGGGCCAGGGAGCTCATCAGTCGATGAGGCTCCGACCCGTGAGGTGCAGGAAGACGTCCTCGAGCGTGCTCCGGCGCACGAGCACGCTCTCCGGCACGAGCCCGCGCTCGTGCATCCCGTGGGAGGCCGCGTCGCCGTCGTCCGTGTACAGGAGGACGCGATCCGGAAGCGACTCGATGCGAGTGACGAGCCCGTCCGTCCAGTAGCCGAGGTCGTCGGGGCGCGAGTCGTCGAAGCGGAGCTCGACGACCTCCCGCGTCGAGTACCACTCGATCAGCTCCCGCGGCGAGCCCTCGGCGACGATCTTCCCCTTGTCCATGACGACGAGGCGATCGCACAGCTGCTCGGCCTCGTCCATGTAGTGGGTGGTCAGGAGCAGCGTGACGCCCTGGCGCTTGAGCCGGTACAGGCGATCCCAGACGACGTGCCGCGCCTGCGGGTCGAGCCCCGTCGTCGGCTCGTCGAGGAGCAGCACCTCGGGGTCGTTGATGAGCGAGCGCGCGATGGTCAGCCGCCGCTTCATTCCGCCCGAGAGCGGCTCCACGCGGTCGTCCGCGCGCTCTCTCAGCTCGACGAACTCGAGGAGCTCGTCCGCACGCTTCCCGAGCTCCTTGCGCGAGAGCCCGAAGTAGCGGCCGTAGATGACGATGTTCTCGCGAACGGTGAGATCCATGTCGAGCGTGTCGAGCTGCGGGACGACGCCGAGGCGCGCTCGGATCCGGACGCCGTCGCGCGCCGGATCGAGCCCGAACACCGTGAGCGTCCCGTCGGTGACGGGTGAGACGCACCCGATCATGCGCATCGTCGAGGTCTTCCCCGCCCCGTTCGGACCGAGGAAGCCGAACGCCTCGCCGCGCTGGAGGTCGAAGTCGATCGCGTCCACCGCGACGAAAGCCCCGAAGCGCTTGACGAGGCCCCGCGCGTGGATCAGCGGGTCTCCGGTGGTGCCCGCCATGGGCTCGAAACGTTAGCCGTCGCCCCGCTTGCAACAGTGTGTTGCGAGGGACTCGGCCCGGCTTGGGACAGCTTGCTGCAGCGGGACTCAGCGCGCTTGCAACAGTCTGTTGCAAGCCGGCTCACACCTCGGGTCGGCGGGCGGCGCGCGTCGCCTCCACGTCGCGTGCGATCTGGGCGACGAGGGCCTCTTCCGACTCGAAGACGGCCTCGTCGCGGAGGCGCTCCCAGACCTCGACCACGAGCCGCTCGCCGTAGAGCTCGCCCTCGAAGTCGAGCAGATGCGGCTCGATCCGGCGCTCCGTCCCGCCGTAGTGCGGGTTGATCCCGATCGAGATCGCCGCGCGGTGACCACGGGCGAATCCGGCGTAGATGCCGTAGCCGGGGCAGGCCAGGTCGGGCTCGAGACGGAGGTTCGCCGTCGGGTAGCCGATCGTGCTCCCTCGCTGGTGCCCCGGCACGACGACGCCGTCCAGCTCGAACGGGCGCCCGAGCATCTCGGCCGCTCGGCGCATGTCGCACTCGGCGAGCGCTGCCCGAATTGCGGTCGATGACACCCCCTCGACTTCCGGGGCGACGCGCCCCTCGTACCCGAGGCGCTCGAGCAGCTCGAGATCTCCCGAGCGCTCGACGCCGAAGCGGAAGTCATCGCCTGCGATCACCGTTTCGACGCCGATCCCGCTCAGGTACTCGGCCGCGAACGCCTCAGGCGTGAGTTGCTGGAGCTCCGGGACGAAGGCCACGACGAGCGTCGTCTCGACTCCTGCCTCGGCGAGGAGCTCGAGCCGGCGCTCGAGCGTCGTCAGGAGGTCGACGCGGTGCCCGAACGCGACCCTCGGGTGCGGGTCGAACGTGACGACGGTGGGCGCGAGCCCCGTCTCGACGACCGCGTCGATCACCGAGACGTGGCCCCGATGGACGCCGTCGAACGTGCCGATCGCCGCGGCGCGTGGCTGGCGGACGACCTGGGACGGGGCGTGCGCGATCCTCACGCAAGCCTCGCAAGCGCCTCGTCGGGAGGGATGATCCGTTCCGGATCGGCCTCGTCCACGTGGAACGGCCCGATCTCGGTGCGGCGGAGCGCCGTGCAGTGCCCGCTCAGCGCGTCGGCGAGCGAGCGTACGTACGTCCCCGAGGAGACCAGAAGCTCGAGCTCGGCGATGCCGTCGCGGTACGACTCCAGCCGCAGCTCGTGGACGTGCATCTTCCGCACGGGCATCTCCACCGCGATCCCGCGGCGGTGGAGCGCGTAGGCTCGCGTCCCCTCGATCTTCACGGCCGAGGCCGCGGGTACCGGAAGCTCGACGACACCGCGCAGCTCCTCGAGGGCCTCGTCGAGCGCGGTCTCGTCGGGAGCCTCGTGCTCGTCCTCGACCTCGCCTTCCGGATCGCCGGTGGACGTCCGCTTCGTGAGATCGACCGCCGTTCGGTAGCGCTTCGGAAGCCCGACGAAGCGTGGCTGGAGCCGGGTGGCGGCCCCCGAGAGGAGCAGGAGGAGTCCCGTCGCGAACGGGTCGAGCGTCCCGGCGTGGCCGGTGCGTGCACCCGTCCGGCGGCGCACGGCGGCGACGATGTCGAACGAGGTCGGCCCGGCCGGCTTGTCGACGAGCACGATCCCGCTCGGTGTCAGCGCGCGCGGCGGCATCATCGGTGCGCCGACTGCGCGACCTGCGCCGTGACCTCCTGGACGATGAAGTCCGTGATCTCCTCCACGGACAGGTCGCTCGAGAACCCAGCCGCCTCCCGGTGCCCGCCGCCCCCCGACTTCCGGGCGATCGCGCTGACGTCGATCTCGTCGATCGACGAGCGGAGCGACACCTTCCGGGCCGGCGCGGCGTCCCGCGGTGGCTCGCGAATGAGTGCCGAGACGAGCGACCCCTCGACCGAGCGCAGCACGTCGATGATCCCCTCGGAGTAGGGCTCGGTCGCGCCGACGGCCTCGAAGTCGCCGCGCAGGAGGTGGGAGACGACGATCTCCCCGCCCTCCAGCACCTGCGCCCGCTCGAGCGCTCGCGCCAGGAGCTTCAGCTTGGCGAACTGGACGTTCTCGTACACGCCCTGGAACACGCGATGCACGTCCGCGCCCGCCTCGACGAGGTCGGCAGCGAGCCGGAGCGCCTTCGGCGTCGTGTTCGCGTACTGGAAGCGGCCCGTGTCCGTGACGAGTGCGATGTAGAGCGCCTCGGCGATCTCGGGGGTGAGCTCGACGCCGAGGGCGTGGAAGATGTCGCCGAGCACCTCGCCCGTCGACGAGGCGTCCGGGACGACGAGGTTCACGTCGCCGAAGCGCGGGTTGTCGTGATGGTGGTCGATGTTGATCGTGAACGGCGCCGCGCCGACGACGCCGGGCTCGGCGCCGACCCGGGCCGGGCTGGCGCAGTCCACCGCGACGAGCACGCGCTCGCCGAAGTCAGCAGGACGCTCTCGCAGGAGACCGCGCTGCTCGAGCTCGAGGAAGCGGTACTCGCCGGGGAGCGGGGCCGGCCCCCCGAGGAACATGACAACGTCCTTCCCGAGCTGGCGGAGGGCGAGAGCCGCGCCCAGGATCGAGCCGAGCGCGTCTCCGTCCGGCGCCTCGTGCGACGTCACGACGAAGCGCTCGTGCGCCCGGAGGACGGCTACGACCGCACTGATGTCATCGGGGATCGCCATCTGCCTCGTCGGGCGCGAGCTCGTCGATGATCTTCGTGAGCCGGACGCCCCTCTCGATCGCGGGATCGTATTCGAAGGACAGGACCGGAGTCCGTCGCATGCCGAGCTCCCGCGCGACCACCGACTGCAGGACGCCGTGCGCCGAGCGGAGGCCGTCGAGCGTTTGCCCACGCTCGCGCTCGGACCCGAGCACGCTCACGTACACGGTCGCCTGCGCGCGATCCGTCGTCGTCTTGACCCCGGTCACGGTGACGAAGCCGATCCGCGGATCCTTCAGCGTCGGAATCGCGTCCGAGAGCACCTTCCGCATGGCCTCATTCACACGCCGCTCGCGCTCAGCGCTCACCAGGAACCACCACCTCGCGCTCGGCTCGCACGAGTTCGTACTCCTGCGAGCCGAGGTAGCGGACGACCGCGTCGAGCAGTGTCTGCAGCTCCCCGTGCTCGCGAGCCGCGCACGCTACGGCCAGCGTCGAGCGCTGCCAGAGCTCGTGATGGTCGACCTCTGCGACCGAGACGCCGAAGCGCTCGCGGAGCTGCGCCTTCGCCGAGGCCACGTACCTGCGCTTGCCCTTCAGCGACCCGTTCTCGGGGAAGTGGAGCTCGACCGAGAGGATCCCGACGTAGCCGGTCGCCACGGCAGCGGAGCTAGGCGTCGTCGTCTGCGGACTTCGCCGCTGCGACTGGCGCCTGCTCGAGGTCGAGATCAGTCCGCTCGACCTCGCGCATCTCGTACACCTCGAGGACGTCGCCTTCCTTCACGTCGTTGAAGCCGTCGAGCAGGATGCCGCACTCGAAGCCTTCGCTCACTTCGCGCACGTCGTCCTTGAAGCGCTTGAGCTGGGAGATCGAGGTCTCGTGAATGACCGTGCCGTCGCGGACGATGCGCACGTTCGCGCCGCGCCGCACGACGCCGGTCGTGACCATGCTGCCCGCGATCGTTCCGAGCCGCGAGACCCGGAAGAGCGCCCGCACCTCGGCCTCGCCGAGCGTCTCCTCCTCCTCGACCGGTGCGAGCATCCCGAGGAGCGCCTGCTGGATGTCCTCGGTGAGCTGGTAGATGACGCGATAGGTGCGGATGTCCACGCCCTCGCGCTCGGCGAGCGCGCGGGCGTCGGCGCTCGGCCGCACGTTGAAGCCGACGACGAGCGCGTTCGAGGCGGAGGCGAGGTTCACGTCGTTCTCCGTGATCCCCCCCACACCCGTGTGGATCACCGTGACGCGCACCTCGGGGTGCTGGATCTTCTGGATCTCGCCGAGCAGCGCCTCCACCGAGCCCTGGACATCGCCCTTGAGGACGATGTTCAGATCCTGCACCTCACCTGCCCGGAGGTCGGCGTGCAAGGTCTCGAGGGAGACGCGCCGCCGCGGTCGCTGCGCGAGCTGCTCGCGGCGCACACGCTCGGCGCGGAGGTGTGCGAGGTGCTTGGCCTGGCGGTCGTGCTCGACCACGCGCACGAGCTCGCCGGCTCCGGGCGGGTGCTCGAACCCTATGACCTCGACCGGCTCGCCGGGCCTCGCATCCTTGACCTTCTCGCCGCGGTAGTCGTACAGCGCACGGACCTTCCCGGCGGCGTCCCCCGCGACTGCGGCGTCCCCCACGCGGAGGGTTCCACGCTGCACGAGCACGGTCGTGACGGGCCCGCGGCCCACGTCGAGGCGCGACTCGATGACGACGCCCGACGCCTCGGCTTTCGGGTTCGCGCGCAAGTCCAGCTCGGCATCGGCGACGAGCAGGATCTTCTCGAGCAGGTCGTCGAGGTTCTCGCGCTGCTTCGCGGAGACCGCCGAGAACTGCGTCGTGCCACCCCAGTCCTCGGGCTGGAGCCCTTCGGCTGCGAGCTCGCTCTTGACCCGGTCCGGGTTCGCGTCGGGGATGTCGATCTTGTTCACCGCGACCACGATCGGGACGTCTGCTGCGCGAGCGTGGGAGATCGACTCCTTCGTCTGCGGCATGACGCCGTCGTCGGCCGCGACGACGAGGACGGCGATGTCCGTCACCTTCGCGCCGCGCGCGCGCATCGCGGTGAAGGCCTCGTGTCCCGGGGTGTCGAGGAACGTGATCTTGCGACCGTCGACGTCAGCCTGGTAGGCACCGATGTGCTGCGTGATCCCGCCGGCCTCGGTCTCGACGACGGACGTGCGCCGGATCGCGTCCAGAAGCGTCGTCTTCCCGTGATCGACGTGGCCCATGATCGTGACGACCGGCGGGCGGGCGACGAGGTCGGCCTCGCGGTCCTCGTACTCGATCGGCGCGAGCTCCTCGTCCGCGGCGTGTTTGATCGTGATCTCGCGGTCGAGCTCGGAGCCGATGATCTCGACCTCCTCGTCCGACAGCGACTGCGTCGCCGTCCTCATCTGACCGAGGCCCATGAGGATCTTGATCAGCTCGGGCATGGGAACCCCGAGCACCTGAGAGAGATCCTTGACGGTGACGCCGGACTCGACCGTCACGGGCCCGCTCGGCGGTGCCGCGGGCGCCTGACGCGGCTGGGACGGAGTCGGGGTGCGATCGCGCGCCTGGCGTCCGCTCGCGCGGCCTCCGCCGCCCTCGATGACGACGCGCCGCTTCCGCCCGCCGGGACCTCCTCGGGGGCGGATCGGTCGATTCGGCCTGTTCCGTCCGTCAGCCATCAGCAGTCAAGTCTAGAGGCGTGGCGCCGTCGACCCGGGTGGCTCCCGGGACCGTCACGCCTCCTCCGTGGCCTCCTCCAGCCCGACCGCGACTTCGCTCGCCGCGTCGAGCTCGGTCGCGCTCTCGACGTCCGCCTCCACCTCTGCCGAGGAGACCGTCGCGGGCGCCTCGGTTACCGCAGGCTCCGCGTCGTCGCCGGCCGCGAGCGCCTGGTGCGCCGGGACGCCGCAGTAGCGCGACCCGGGCAGCGCGGCGTTCGGGCAGCGCTTCCCGTTCGACAGTACTGCCGAGCACCGACCCGAGAAGTCCGCGTCCTCGGCGCCACCCCCGAAGGCAGCCTCGGCCTCGGCCTGCGCGAACTCGGCATCCGACTGAATGTCGATCTTCCAGCCGGTGAGTCGCGTCGCGAGCCGCGCGTTCAGACCCTCCTTGCCGATGGCGAGCGCGAGCTGGTCGTTCGGAACGACGACCGTGGCCTCGCGCGTCTCGTCGTCGATGTACACCTCGCGGACGCGGGCCGGCGAGAGCGCCTTGGCGACGAAGCGTGCGGGCTCGGTGTTCCACGGGATGATGTCGATCTTCTCTCCGCGGAGCTCGGACACGACCATACGGACGCGCGAGCCACGCGGGCCGACGCATGCTCCGACCGGGTCGACCCCCTGCGCGTGGGACTCGACCGCGATCTTCGAGCGGTACCCCGGCTCGCGCGCGACCCCGCGGATCTCCACGAGGCCG
>Ga0233418_10000028_pt1 | contig 30618 bp, 30 predicted proteins | sample Sediment_Towuti__FD_189021 | JGI IMG/M metagenome (GOLD analysis project Ga0233418, IMG submission 189021) | Sediment microbial communities from Lake Towuti, South Sulawesi, Indonesia - Sediment_Towuti_2014_1_MG | ecosystem: Environmental > Aquatic > Freshwater > Lake > Sediment | place... | reverse complement strand
CCAAACCGTCTATGTATCTGGTCAAATTCCAATCGAGGATGGAAAAGTCGTATACAAAGGCAAGGTTCCTACTGAACAATCATTAGAACAGGCACAAAAGGCTGCAAAATTATGTATTATTAACGCCCTAGCCCAACTAAAAGCAGAGCTTAACAGTCTTGATAGAATTTCAAAAATAGTCAAGGTTTCAGGATTTGTTAATTCAACTCAGGATTTTACAGACCAACCAAAAGTGATTAATGCTGCATCAGATTTGTTATTTGATATATTTGGTAAAAGTGGCCAACATTCAAGAATTGCAGTTGGTGTGGCAAGTCTTCCGCTAGGTGCAACTGTTGAGATTGATATGATAGTACAAATTAGCTAATCAGAAATTAGCAGTTTTGAACACAGACAATTCCTATATCATTTGATGATTGTTCTTTGGTTGGCAAGATTCCAATTCTGTATCTTGCATGTTCATCAAATGGAATATCAAATTGGGTTGTTCTAATGATTGGAATATTTGGTTTTAGTTCTTCATTGAAAAGATCTTCCTTACTAAACTCTCCATAAACAGCTCGGTATTTTTTGTCGCTGTCATCTAGAAGATAAAACTGTCCTCCACTCAAGAGAGTAGTTTCTGTTCCAATGTTTTCTGCAGTGATTCTAATTTGAAAAAAGATATCAGTTGGTGTAATATCCTCATCTCCTTTATGGTTACCAATGTTTTCTATTGTATAAATGACTGGTCCTATTTGAATTGGTTGTCCAGCTTGGGCGACAATAAAAGTTGGTTTAGATTCATAGTACACCAAAGTTCCATACAAAATTAAAGCAGCAATACCTGCAATTACAATTCCAATTACAATAAAATTTGTCATTTTATTAGCACAGAATTTAAAATTAAAGTAATTAAATTAAGTGACTTCAAAGCCTTTTCTTATGATAAATTGCATAAGACTTTCTTTAGAATATTCTATTCCATGCTCAGCTTCAGAGTGTTTTCCAAAATTCTCAAGGAGTTTAGAGACATCTTTTCCTTCCACAAAAAATTTGCAATCAAAACCATAATCACGGCATCGAAGTTTTACCATAGACAAAGATCTCTATTGGGGTTTAATAATTATTATTAATAATTTCAACTAGCGATTTAAGCTATTTTGGCATTAAACTCTTTTAGAAATTGTTTGATCTTTGCCTTTGGAATAACTGCTCCACATGCTCGATCATGGCCACCGCCTGAACCTCCTAATTTGGTAGCTAATGGATTAACAATTCTACCTAGATGAATTTTACAAGCCTTGGAACCACGTACAGACACTGCGTATATTCCATGGTCAACTCGTTCTTTGTAGGCAACACCGACATTCTTTCCTGAAAGCCCAAGCACAAAATTTACTGCACCACTTGCGCCGGCATCTAAAACCTCCATGTATGCAAGATTACTCATAGTTTTCATTGATTCTTTTACTTTACCTATCATAGAAGCTAGTTTTTCAACCTGAATTTGTGCAAACTCAAATGTATTTGGAATTTCATGGGGATATTTTGATTCAGATAACTCATCTACTAGGTAAAGCAGATAATCAGGATCTTTTTGGTGCCCAACTATGTTAAATGTTAAAACTGTGGCATTAATTAATGCAAATTGTCTATCATAAATTTGTAAAAGTTTTGAACCTAATGGTCTATCTTCCATGTAATCTGTAATAGCAGCACATGCTGCTACAAATGATGCATGATCTGAAAGTTTTGATTTATACGCATCATAAACTTGTACGGTTGTACATTCGTTTATATCGTGAATTAGTTTCACTTTGAGCGCTTCTAATTGTTTTATGATTTTACTGTCCAGGTCATGATGGTCAATATATGTAATTGCTACTTTGTTTTTTCTAAGATCACCTAAAATTTGAACAAATTCATCTTGATTTTTATTGCTTAATCCAAGATCACAGATGAATAGTTTTTTTATTTTTTCATCTTGTTTTATCTTCTGTAATGCATCCATCATTCCAGGATAATCTTCAAGTACAGTGTCGCCTCCAAACGCCTCTTTAATTAGAGCGGCGGAGCTTATGCCATCAGCATCTTCTTTGTGTGATAAACATACAACTTTGGTTCTTTTAGTAGTTGTTTTTGAGATGGATTTTATTTTTTTAGCAACCATACGGTCGAGTCATCTAAGGCCCTCATTTAAACCAAGAAATTCATTTGAGATTATTTTTACGAGAGTGCTGAGTTGTTGAAGTTACACTTTCTTTTTGTGGTTCTTTTTGATAATCAACATATGCGTCATAAAACGTGTTTGACTTTAGTTGAGTTTTCAAGTCTAATTGCTGAAGTTTTTTAAGATTTTGTCCTGACGCCTTGAGGATTTCATCGTCCACATTCTTAATATATTCACGTTCAGCTTCTGACATTAATTATTGATTAAAAATTATGCTATATGATACAGATTTGATAGTTTAGACTAAATACTAAATTGATAAAAACAAAAGTTTCGTTTCTACAATAGAATAGGTTAAAAGTCAAGGGGCTTTTTGGAAATTTAGTATATGGATACCAAAAACATTGGCCTTCGAGGAATACCAGTAGCGGATACTCGAATATCAAACATTGATGGAGAGAAGGGTAAACTGATTTATCGTGGCTATGATATTTTGGATCTTACAAAAAAATCCAATTTTGAAGAGGTAAGCTACCTCTTGCTTCATGATAAGCTTCCAACGAAATCTGAATACGAAGACTTTGTTTCTAGATTAAAAGAGGCTCGGTATATCCCAAAACAAATGCAGATTAACATGGGTAATTGGAGAAAAGACGCAGATCCTATGGATATGCTGCAGGCATTTGTTGCTGCATTAGGTGGATATTACGATGAAGAGTTTTCAAACAAGGATTCTAGTTATGATAGAGCCATTAATCTAATTGCCAAAATTCCTACCATAGTTGCTAGTTGGCAGAGAGTTAGACATGGCAAAGAGCTGATAGACCCTAGACCTGACCTGAGTCATGCAGCAAATTTTCTTAACATGCTAAATGGTGAAGTTCCAGAGCCTGAAATAGAAAAAATATTTGACATTTGTTTAATTTTACACGCTGATCACTCGTTTAATGCATCTACATTTGCTGCAAGGGAAGTTGCATCAACGCGTGCTCATATGTATTCTGCTACAAGTGCTGCAATTGGAGCTCTAAGTGGAGAGCTTCACGGCGGTGCAAATTATGAGGTGATGAGAATGTTGCTCGATATTAAGACAGTAGATAATGTCGAATCCTGGATTAAAGAAAGAATGGATAAAGGTGAACGGATAATGGGAATGGGACATGCAGTCTACAAAACTTATGACCCAAGAGCACTTGTTTTAAAAGAATTATCTAAAAAACTAGCAGAAAAAACTAAACAGCCATGGTTTGAAATTACCCAAAAAGTTGAACGGGTTGTAGTTGAAGAAATTAAAAAAAGAAAAGGTGTTGACATTTATCCAAATGTTGATCTTTACAGCGCGTCTGTATATTATATGCTAAATATTCCAATGGATCTTAACACACCAATTTTTGCAATATCAAGAGTTGCAGGATGGGCTGCACACATCATTGAAGAAAAATTTGCAGAGGCGGCTCCCAAGCAGGCACTGTATAGACCAGAGGCAGTATATGTTGGAAAATATTGTGGACCTCAAGGTTGTGAATACAAACCACTTGATTTAAGGTCTGAAAATAGCCAAGAAAATTAGTTTCTAGAATTTAACCACTGTTTTGCTTTAGAGTTTACATCATGCTTGTACAAGACTTCAAAAACCATATCATAAAACGATACTCCTTTCTTTTGTGCTTGCTCGTCTAGCCACTTGATGCCATCAGCAAGTTCTGGGTCATATTCAGAAAACTCAACTAATTCGTCGACCATCTTCGTGAAGAAGGAGTGTGATTCAAGCATCACTTGGCCTTTCTATCTAAGATCATAAGTTAAGAATTCAAATTATATAGACAATTGACACCTTTTTGATTGACTTTGGAACATGAATTATTTTTTGATGGAAATACTAAAGGAATTTCATGGACAATTAAAACAGGGGAATCTAAAGTCAAGCAAAAAAGAGAGCATACAGAGATGTATGTCGATAGAGTTACAGACGAACAATCAAAGTATATTGCATTACACGTAGGGATTTTTTGGGGTATTGGTACGTTTCATATTAAAAATGGCGATACGGTAAATGTCATGCTTGATTTAAAATCAATGTATAATCACCTTGCAAACAATTCTAAAAGCTTAGACGATTTTATAGAAGCTCGAACAGATTTCATAAATCAGTTAATTGCTCAACGAAAACTAGACATTCATTACTATCAAATTGATTCTAAGAAAAATTTAGCGCCTAGTCTTCTTAGCATTGGCTAACAATTACACCAATATCCATTAGATTGGTATGTGTTGGGCCAGTTTTAATTAAGCCTCCATGATTCTTAAAAAAAGAGCTGGAATCATTTCTAGATAAATAAGATGCAATTTCATTTTGCTTTTTTATGGAATTTTTTACAATAGCACCAGCATAGTTTGTATTTCCGTCAATTCCATCAGTTCCAATTGACGCAATTGTAATTTCTTGTTTTAATTTTTGAGTTTTTCCTAATATACGAAGTACAAGCTCTTGATTTCTTCCACCTTTACCATTTCCTTTTACTTTAACTGTAGTTTCTCCACCAAAAATAATACAAGAGTTTTTTTTTCTAGGAATAAGCGATAATAGTTTTGTAGTTGCCTTTGTAACATCACCTGAAATTGTGACTGTTTTAGATGATAGGCCCAGCTGTTTTGATTTTTTTTTCATTTCAAAAATACAATCACGATTTGTTAAAAATATGTGGTGAGGGATTTTAGATTTTTTTGGAGTTTCAGAAATTTTTCTATTTCTACCCAGCTTCAAGTGTCTTAATGCTGATTGTGGGATTTTCCTTTCCAGTCTGTATTTTTTTATAATTTTTAATGCTTGCTCAAAGGTTGAACTATCACAATATGTAGTTCCTGAAGCTATTGATGAAAGGTCATCACCTAAAACATCAGACATTACTAGAGAAACTGCATCGCACCTCAGACCTTCTACAAGTCTGCCTCCCTTAACTTGAGACAGATGCTTTCTTACACAGTTAAGTTCCTGAATAGTGGCGCCTGAGAAAAGTAATTCCTTTGTTACTTTGATCTTCTCATTTAGGGTTATTCCATTTGGCAAAGCCAGAAGGGATGAAGTACCGCCGGAAACTAGAAAGATCACAAGATCTGTTTTATTTCTTTGATTCAAAAATTTTAGAATTTGCTTGGCTGCAAGAACACTATTTTTATCTGGTAATGGATGGCCTGCCTTGAAGATTTGAAATTTGTGATTTTTGATAATAGGTGTAGCTCCTTTTGGAACTACAATGAATCCTTTATTGATTTTAATAATAGAGTGGACAGCTTTTGCCATAGAGTCAGCCGCTTTTCCAAGTGCTACTAGATAGACTGAATCATAGTTTTTTAGTTGGATTGTTTTTTTACCAAATTTTATTTGTTTAGAGGTGATTATTTTTTTTATTTGTTTTTGAGGCATTGCAGATTCAAGGCCTGCCAGTAGTATTTGTAATGCTGTAATAGCACTACGATCTTTTGATAAACTAGAATAATTCTGAATAAGCATTTCCATTTTCTATGAAATATTTGTAAGATATAATAATACTCTAGGTTAGTAATCTTTTATGCATACAGTTAGAATTCCAAAAGTTATCAATTTTGGAAAAAATGCGCTTTCTGAAACAAAATACCCAAAAAATGCACTTGTTGTAACCACTGCTCCACCTCCACTATCAGACAAGTGGCTTGATAAAATGGGAATACAAGACTATATGCTCTTTGATAAAGTTACTCCCGAGCCGTCAATTGATGATGTAAATAAATTAATTTCGGATTTTAAAGGAAAAAAACCTTCTGTGTTAATTGGATTAGGAGGAGGAAGTTCATTAGATGTTGTCAAGTATGCAGCAAGAGATTTTGGAGTTGAAAAAATTCTCATCCCCACAACATTTGGTACAGGTGCCGAGATGACTACTTACTGTGTTCTAAAATTTGATGGAAAGAAAAAGTTGTTGCGAGAGGATAGATTCTTAGCAGATATGGCAGTAGTCGATTCGTATTTTATGGATGGCACACCTGAACAAATAATCAAAAACTCTGTTTGTGATGCATGTGCCCAAGCAACTGAAGGATACGACAGCAAGCTTGGAAACGATTTTACACGAACTCTCTGCAAACAAGCATTTGATGTTCTGTATGATGCAATAATTAATGATAAACCAGAAAATTATCCATATGGTTCTATGTTATCTGGCATTGGATTTGGAAATTGCTCTACAACACTTGGGCATGCCTTATCATATGTCTTCTCAAATGAAGGAGTTCCACATGGATACTCTTTATCATCGTGCACTACTGTAGCTCACAAATTTAACAAATCAATATTCTATGAAAGATTCAAAGAAGTTATAGAAAAGCTAGGATTTGATAAGCTCCCCCTTAAGGCAGATGTATCTGAAGCTGCAGATGTAGTAATGACTGATAGAGGTCATCTTGATCCAAATCCCATCCCTATTAAAAAAGAAGATGTGATTAAATGTCTTGAAGATATCAAGGCAGGAAATTTATAAAAAATCAAAATTTTCTTTTAATTGTTCAGGCTATTTTCAAAGAGTACGATTTTCATCAAAAGATCTAAACTTAATTAGCTTAGTTCTATACCATATTATCATAAAGGATTCAAGTTGGGCAGAATAAAGTTTGGAATACAAAATGGTCTTAATGTAGCAAGAGCAGGATATAGTGAGGACCAAATTCTAACTGCTTGTACATTAGCTGACAGAACAGGATATGATTCAGTGTTTTATATGGACCACACAAATGTGCCGCAGTGGAAAAATGCAATTGTTTTGGACCCATGGGTTATGTTATCTGCAATTGCCAATGCAACGCGCAATGTGGAGCTAGGTACCTGTGTTACTGATGCAATCAGACGCCATCCATCAAATATTGCTCTAGCTGCAATTACACTTGATAGAGTATCAAAGGGCAGAGCTATTCTTGGTATAGGCGCAGGCGAAGCTCAAAATCTCAAAGAGTTTTGCATTCCATTTGAAAAACCTGTGGGCAAATGGGAGGAACAGATCCAAGTCATTCATAAATTGTATGAGTCTAGTCCAGAACATACTGTAGATTATGAAGGAAAGTATTACAAATTAGAAGGTGCATGTCTTCAGGCACCACCGATTAGAAAGCCACGCCCACCAACATATATGGCAGCTGGTGGTGAGCGAACATTAGAACTTACAGGAAAATATGGAGATGGATGGCTTCCAATAGGTTATACTCCAGAATTATTTGAAGATCATGCAAAGCAAATTAAAAAAGCAATGGATGCGAGTGGTAGAACTGAGACTGAAAAGAATAATTTCCAATATGCGCTGGATATTGATGTATACTTTTCTGAAGATGCAGAAGAATCATGGGCAAAAATGAAAGAAGCGGTTAAGGTATCTTTGTTCAAACCAGAAGTTCTTCGAGTTCATGGGCTAAAAGAAATTGAAGGGTTTGATTTTAGAAAATACTTTACAGAGTATTCAATGTCAAACCAGGATTGGATTGTAAAGATGCGTGAGGCCGCAACTAAAATCCCTGAGGATGTAGCACGCTCTTCAACTGCAGTAGGTACTCCAGATGATATTATTCCAACCTTTGAACGATTCGTCAAAGCAGGAGTCAATCACTTTGTGATTAGATTCTGGGGCAAAAATTACTTTGGCAGCATAGATAAATTTGCATCAGATGTAATGCCACATCTTAAAGAAAAAGATGAAACCTCAAAGAGTTTCTTTAGAGGCCTTTAGAAATAACTATGCATAACTATGCAACTTTTAGGAAAATTAGAGATTAAATCAAAAGAAAAGATTAGAGAATTTCTTAACCAAGAGCATGTTGGACGAGTAGCTACCATTGATAAAAATGGCTATCCTCAAATTATTCCGATGAATTTTGTATTTTTAGATGATACAATTTACATGCATTCACATACAAAGGGTGAGAAACTAGAAAATGTTAGTCAAAATGAAAAGGTTGGCTTTGAAGTAGATAGGGAGCTTGAATTTTTACCCTCATATTTTGAGGACCCAAAAAACGCATCCCTTGCAGATACTCTATACATTTCTGTAGTAATAAAAGGAAAAGGCACAATTGTAAATGATAGGCAAGAAAAAACCAAGGCACTAAATGGGCTTATGGAAAAATACCAACCGGAAGGCAGATACGAAAAAATTTCTCCAGATATGCATGTGTTAGATGAGGTAGCGATAATCAAAGTTATTCCTGATTCTATGCGTGGAAAATACAAGATTGGCCAGAATTTGCGTCCGGAAACCAGAATGGAGCTTGCAAAAAAAATCCAAAAAAGAAATTCAGAAACTGCAAAAAAGACACTAAAGATCATGGGGTTTTCAATTACAGAAACAGGCCTTGTGATGACAGATGAACCAGATTGGTAACTCTTCTTGCTAGTTAGTTTAAACTGCTGGATATTAAGTGCGTAATAAATTGTATAACTTTGATAAAGATTTTTCTTGAATGACAGTTCCATCGAATTTCAAGTTTTTATTTTCTAACGCTTGCCCACCGATAAAAATTGGTACATCAAACTTTTCGGTAATCTTTTTTACTAATCTCTGTCCGGCTTTAATATTTTCTTCTAAGGTAATAGAAACTAAAATGATATCAGGATAGTTATCTCCAATAAAACTAATTATAGATTCGGTAGGAGCTGATGGCGACAAATTAAAAGTTCTATATCCCTTACTTTGCAAAAATGATTCTAAAATATTGCATCCTAGATTATGTTCTTCACCATGAGGTGTACAAATAAGAATTTTTTCTCGTACATTGGGTCTTGCAATTTGCTTACCGATGATTTTGACTAGATCATGGGCCATATTACTAGCAATATGTTCTGATGCAACGCTAAGTTTTTTGGCAGCCCACAAATTACCGACTTCATACATTACAGGGCTAAGAATTTTTTCTAAAAACTCATCAGGAGTTGAAGATTTTGTATATGCTTCATAAATTTTTACCATTTCATCTCGCTCTCCATTAGTTAAGCAATTAAAAATATTTTTTTTTATCTGACTCAATAAAATCTCTTTTTGTTTTACACTTTTGCCAACATTTGAAGAAAGAAATGCAGCGATTTTTGGATTAGTTCTATAATCGGATGGAATATCCTGTAGGGTTATGGCTTGAGCATTTCCTAAATATTTTATAATTTCCTGACGTGAGCTTGCCTTTTTAGCATCCCAAATACTTCTTACTAAGTAGAGATAGTCTTCGCCTTTGATTTTCTTTGTTCTAATGTATACCAAAATGTACTAACCTTCCTTTTCCCCTAGGTTTGGTCCTAAGGGCTGCTTTACAACAAGGACATCTTATGTCTCCAGTTGAAAAAAATATTCCACAGTATGAACATCGTTTGTGACCAAGTTTATATCGCATCTTATTTGGGACGGAGTCTGCCGCTAAACTTTCACATATTCCCTTACAAGAGCGTGCCATCTAGAATAACCCCCTCAAATCTGCATAGTCCAATGAAGAAAAGAAAAAGGGAGACATATCACTTGAGATTCAATGGGATGCTCGTACTTCCCCATGGTTCTGAAACTCTAAAGTAATAGTCTTTTGAAGGTTCATACTCAAACTCTGTTCCGCCATATCCAATGTTTGGTCCAAAAAGCATATTGATTTCTTTAGATTCGCCAGGTTTGACAACAGTTTGCCCAGAAGTAAAGTCGTTGGCAGAATATTTGAATGCCTTGTGTCCATCCCACACATCGTAATTACAGACTGCAGGTCCAGTACACATGAGTGTAACTTCGTTACTTGAACCGGTATTTTCAGCAAGTAAGCGAATTGACAGATTAGGTTGCCCTGATGGCATTATTTCTAGATTAGCCCCTGGAAAGTAGAAGGTAATTGGTCCTGCAACATAAAGTTGTGAATTATCTTTGTATTCTTTAATCATAATCTTGTGGTTTACAGTATCTTCACACTTTATTCTATCATAGGCTTTGAGTATTTCTTTGCATAGTTCTAATTCTTTGAGAAAATCATCACTTGTCTTAATTGGGCTAGAATCATTTGATGCCGGATTTTGAATTGATACGATTCCAATTTTTATTAAATATTGAATTCCTCTAACAAAATCATCTTCACTAATTTCTCCTTTGGCCCACCAATTTGCATTGTTTTTTACCCAAGCAGGTACTTCATCGGATTGTTCTTTACTAACCTGAGTGGGTGGAACTTGTAAAATTCCATTTTGTATTAGAAACTGCAGCCCTGAAACAAAATCTTCTTGAGAAATTGCACCTTCTGCCCACCATCCTGCATTATTCTTTATCCAATCTGGAATAGATTCTGCATTTACGTTATGGGTAAGCGTTCCTACCAGCAATATTACTGCCATTGTGGTTATTGGTTTGTTCATTGAACATCTTCTTGCTTGATTATATTTAAACTAGTGCTAACTTATATTGCTAGTGCCAACTTACCACTAAAATTTTATCTTATAAAATTACCATTGCTTTAAATTCAGATTTTGACGATTAAGTGGGTGCAACAAGTACAAGGCTTTAAGCTAGAATCAGAGTATGCTCCAACTGGCGATCAGCCAGAAGCTATAGAGCAGCTAGTTAATGGAGTACGAAAAAACAAAATCCAAACACTTTTGGGAGTTACAGGAAGCGGAAAAACCTTTACAGTTGCGAATGTAATTCAAAAAACATGCAAAAATACTCTAGTTATTTCCCACAACAAAACATTGGCAGCCCAGTTATATTCTGAGCTAAAACAATTTTTCCCAAAAAATAATGTCGGTTATTTTGTTTCATATTATGACTATTATCAACCAGAAAGCTACATTCCGCAAACTGACACTTATATCGAAAAGGACACTCAGATTAATGAAAAAATTGAAAAGATGAGATTAGAAGCAACTGCAATGCTTCTATCTGGCGAGCCAACCATTATTGTTGCAACGGTTTCTTGTATTTACTCATTAGGTAACCCAAGAGATTGGGAAGACATGTCAATTACAATTTCAGAAGGAGAAGAGATTAATCGTTCTACAATTATAAAAAAACTTGTCAATGCAAGATATGAACGAAATGATTTGCAGCTTGCTCCAGGAAACTTTAGAGTAAAAGGAGATACGCTAGATATTATTCCAGCATATTCAGAAGACATTGTTAGAATTTCTTTGTTTGGAGATGAGGTTGAAAAAATTTCTTTGCTTGATAATATATCGCTCAAAGAAAAACGAAAAATATCTTCAATAAAGATTTTTCCAGCAAAACATTATCTAATTGCAAAAGATGTCAGAGACAAAGCAGTAAAATCAATTAGAGAGGAGTTAAAGAAAAGATTGCCTGAGCTCAATGAGCTAGAGAGACAAAGACTTGAGATGAGAACAAAATATGATTTAGAGATGATTGAGGAGCTTGGATATTGCTCTGGAATTGAAAATTATTCAAGACATTTTGATGGCAGAAAACCTGGAGAGCAGGCATTTTGTCTTCTAGATTTTTTTGGCGATGACTTTTTACTAGTAATTGACGAGTCTCATGTTACACTACCTCAACTTCATGGCATGTACAAGGGGGATCATTCAAGAAAGAGGGAGCTTGTAACCTATGGTTTTAGACTACCTAGTGCCTATGATAATCGTCCACTAAAATTCGAAGAGTTTGAAAAATACATCAAAAACACAATCTTTGCATCAGCCACTCCATCGGATTATGAAAGAAAAAGATCATTTCAGATCGTAGAGCAGGTAGTACGGCCTACTGGATTAACAGACCCAATAGTTGGAGTAAGACCTACCAAGAACCAGATGGATAACCTAATTGAGGAAATAAAAAAACGGGCAAAAAAAGACCAGCGAGTTTTGGTAACCACTCTAACAAAGAGGATGGCCGAAGACTTGGCTGAATATCTTTCAAAAAAAGACGTCAAGGTCAGATACATGCATTCTGAAATTGAGGGCTTGCAAAGAACAGAGCTTATTCGACAGCTAAGACTAGGCGAGTTTGATGTCCTAGTAGGAATCAATCTCTTGCGAGAGGGTCTTGATATTCCAGAAGTATCCCTTGTTGCAATACTTGATGCAGATAAGGAAGGATTTTTGCGAAACAATACAAGCTTGATTCAAACTTTTGGAAGGGCTGCAAGAAACCTAGATGGATCAGTTATAATGTATGCGGACTCTGTTACGCAGTCTATGAAATCTGCCATGTCAGAGACTGAGCGTCGCCGAGCAAAGCAGATAGAATATAACAAAAAAATGAAGATATCGCCAAAAACAATCATAAAGTCTATTCCTGAACAAGTAGCAACTCTAGATGATATCAAACACAAGTCAACTAGTGACTTGACGCGAGAGGCAATTGATATAGAAACATCAATGAAAAAATATGCAGAAGATCTTGACTTTGAGAGAGCAATAGAATGCAGAGAACGATTAAAAAGAATTCAAAAGGAGATTGAAAAGAAAAAATGACTAATAATATTTTAAAAATTCGTGGAGCTCGACATCATAATTTAAAAAATATTGATGTAGATATTCCAAAAAACAATCTTGTAGTAATTTCTGGGTTATCTGGCTCTGGCAAATCAACTCTGGCATTTGATACGATTTATGCTGAAGGCCAGCGCCGCTATGTAGAGTCGTTATCAGCTTACGCAAGACAATTTCTTGAAATGATGGATAAACCAGATGTTGATTCAATTGAAGGGCTCTCGCCAGCTATATCAATTCAGCAAAAAACAACAAGTAAGAACCCTCGTTCTACTGTTGGCACTACAACTGAAATCTATGATTATTTGAGATTGCTTTATGCACGAATTGGCATACCGCACTGCCCAAATTGTAAAAGAAAGATTTCAAGCCAGTCAATTGAAAGCATTTGTGATTCTGTTCTCAAAGACTATGATGGTAAAAAAATACTCATTTTGGCGCCTATTATTCAGCGAAAAAAAGGCACTTATGAAAAGTTGTTTGAGCAGATAAAAAAAGATGGGTTTTCTAGAATTCGCCTAGATAACGAGGTCGTTTCCTTAGATGAGGAGATTCCTTTACTTGATAAACAAAAGTGGCATTGGATAGAAATTGTTGTAGATAGAATTACAGTATCAAGAGCTGAAAAAAGCAGACTCTTTGAAGCAATTCAAAATGCAATCAAGGCCTCTAAAGGCGAAGTAATGATTGCTTCGGAAAAGGAAAGTAAAATATTTTCACAAAACAATGCGTGTCCTCACTGCGGGGTAACAATTGGGGAGTTAGAGCCTCGCAATTTTTCATTTAATTCACCTTTTGGTTCCTGCAAGGCCTGCAATGGACTAGGAGTAAAAATGGAGTTTGACCCAGACCTTGTAATTCCTGATAAAACAAAATCACTTTTAGATGGAGCAATTGTTCCTTGGAGTGGAAGAGCGTCATCATTTCGCCGCCAAGAGCTTCGAGCAGTTGGAAAAAAATTCGGATTTAATCTAATGACTCCAATTAACAAACTAAAGCCAGAACAGCTTGATGCAATTTTGTATGGTACAGATAAAAAGATCAATTACCAGTATCAATCAAAGACAACAGACTCCTATTGGGAGTATACTGATAGCTTTGAGGGAGTTCTTGAGAATTTACATCGCATCTTTATGGAAACAGAATCTGAAGCAAAAAGAGAATGGCTAAAACAGTTTATGTTAGATACTCCATGCAAAGAATGTCATGGAAAAAAGCTAAAGCCAGAAGCATTGGCAGTACAGATCAGCGGAAAAGGAATAATGGATGTGTGTGATCTATCAATTGATGACTGTTATGAATTTTTCCAAAACCTAAAGCTAACAGAAACAGAGACGTACATTGCACGTGATGTGCTAAAAGAAATCAAAGAGCGATTAGAATTTTTAAAAAATGTTGGCCTAACATATCTTACACTAAATAGATCCAGTGCAACTCTTTCTGGAGGAGAGTCACAAAGAATAAGGCTGGCTACACAGATTGGTTCAAACCTGACAGGAGTTTTGTATGTATTAGACGAGCCAACAATTGGCCTTCACCAGCGTGATAATGCAAGATTAATTAAAACGCTAACAAAGCTACGAAATTTGGGAAATACGGTCATTGTAGTAGAGCATGACGAAGAAATAATACGAAATTCGGACTGGATGCTAGACATGGGTCCTGGAGCTGGAGTCCATGGAGGAAATATAGTCTTTGAAGGAACAGTAGACCAGATACTCAATGGCCACAAATCAGTTACAGGGGCTTATCTCAAAGATAAATCTCTAATCAAGCTTGAAAATAAAAAAAGAGAGGACAAGGGCAAACTTGTTCTTACAGGTGCAAAAGAAAATAATCTAAAAAATATCACTGCAGAGTTTCCTCTAGGCAAATTTATTGCAGTTACTGGAGTTTCAGGATCTGGAAAATCAACTTTGATAAATGAAACTCTGCTCAAAGCACTTGAATCCAAATTCTACAAAACTACTCAACGGATAGGGGAGCACAAGGAGCTAATTGGAATAGACAAAATTGATAAGGTAATTGCAATTGATCAATCACCAATAGGAAGAACTCCAAGATCAAACCCTGCTACATACATTGGTGCATTTACTCCAATTCGCGAGCTATATGCTGGCACAGAGATTGCAAAAGAGCGAGGCTACACACCAGGCCAATTTTCATTTAATGTTGCTGACGGTAGATGCTTTGCTTGTGAAGGAGATGGAGTAAAACAGATTGAAATGCAATTTCTCTCAGACGTATTTGTAAAATGCGATGAATGCAAGGGCAAGCGATACAATACTGAGACACTCTCAGTACAATACAAAAGCAAAAACATTGCAGATGTTCTTGAATTGACAGTCTATGAGGCACTCAAATTCTTTGAAAACATTCCTGCAATTAGACGAAAGCTTCAAACTATTTTTGATGTTGGTTTGGGATATATCAAGCTAGGACAGTCATCACCTACTTTGTCTGGGGGCGAGGCACAAAGAGTAAAGCTTGCATCGGAACTATCAAGGAGAACTACTGGTAACACCATATACATATTAGATGAGCCAACAACTGGACTGCATTTTGCTGATGTGCAAAAACTACTTGATGTTCTTAATCGTCTTGTAAATCTTGGCAACACTGTAATTGTAATTGAACATAATATGGATGTAATAAAAAACGCAGACTGGATAATTGACCTAGGACCTGAGGGAGGGAACCAAGGAGGCCAAATTGTAGCTTCAGGAACGCCTGAGCAGGTAGCAAAAACAAGTACACACACAGGAAAATTCCTCCAAAAGTTCATGCAAAGATGACCTTGGATATTTCTAAAATAAACATACCCTCACAGCCAGGAATTTATTTGATGAAGGATGTAAATGGTACAATAATTTACATTGGAAAAGCAAAAAATCTAAAAAATCGCGTCAGGTCATATTTTTTAAAAAATCAAAACTACAAAACACAAAAACTTGTAGAAAAAATTTCTGACATAGAGTTTGTTGTAACTGATAATGAGGGCGAGGCATATATTTTAGAATCAAACATGATTAAAAAATACAGACCAACTTACAACATTGAGCTCAAAGACCAGCAAAGATACACATACTTGCGTCTAACAGATGAAAAATTCCCTAGACTCTTAGTAGCAAGAAGAATAAGAACTGGAAAATTTTTAGGCGGTGGAAAGGTCTTTGGGCCATTTACCTCGGGTAGCTCAAAGCTGCTAACAATTGGAACTCTTCGTAAGGCATTTAAAATTAGAATTTGCAAAACACTGCCAAAAAAGGCATGCCTTGAATATCATTTAGGAAATTGTGAAGCACCTTGCGAGTTCAAAGATGCACAAAAAAAATACTTGCAACATGTTTCTGATTTAGAACAAATCCTAAAGGGAAAAAAACAGATGCAAGAATTTGCTCAAAAATTACAAAATGAGATGCACGATGCATCTGAGTCTTTAGATTATGAACGCGCAAAAGAGATCAGAGACACATTACACAGACTGGGCAGTCTACAAACTAAACAAAAAATGGAATATGTTGAAAATGTACCAGATGAGGACTACTTTGGAATCAAGATTGAAGAACAAACTGCACATGTAATGTCCTTACGGCAAACTCATGGTGTTATTCGTGACAGAGACAGGTTTTCATTTGATCTAGTAGGTGATAATACCTTTGGTAACTTTCTTTATCAGTACTATACTACTAATCCAATTCCAAAAAATATTGTTGTAAATGACATGCCTGAGAATAGGCAGTTTTTAGAATCTGCGTTATCTGAAAAAGCTGGATTTGAAGTAGAAATAATCTTGCCGCAAAAAGGAAAACGAAAAGAGATGATAAATCTCGTAATGAAAAACATCAATCTAATCCAAGCTACAGGCATGGAGCCTGGAATATTGGAGCTAAAGGAGCATTTGGGATTAGAAAACGCTCCAAAAATTATCGAGTGTTTTGATATATCCAATCATGGTACACAATATGCAGTAGGTGCAATGTCTAGATTTGTAGATGGCAAGCCTGACAAATCTGGGTATAGAAAATTCAAAATCAAAACAGTATCAGGTAGAGACGATTACTCTATGATTGCAGAGATTGTAAAGAGAAGATATTATAGAATATCTGAGGAAAATTCCGAGATTCCAAATCTTGTTTTAATTGATGGCGGAAAAGGACAGCTCAAAGCAGCAGAAAGGTCGTTGCAAAGCGTTAGAGTAAAAGTTCCATGTGCATCGCTTGCAAAAAGAAATGAGGAGATATTTTTGCCAAAAAGAAAGGATCCAGTAGTCATTTCACGGAGTAGTCCAGCACTAAAGATCTTGCAACATGCAAGAGATGAGGCACACCGTTTTGGTATTGCATATAACAGGAATCTTCGTAAATTAAGTAAGATTGAAAACTAGTCTTCAAAACTTTATTCGTCCTTCAATGTCAATAGCAAAAATAAAACAAATTCAAGAAAAATTAGCATTAAAAGTAATTACAAAAAATGTCTTACCTTCAAAAATTATCAGAGTGTGTGGAGTTGATGTATCATACAAAGACAATATTGCATATGGAGCTGCAATAATTATTGATAGAAATAAGAATGAAGTAATTGAGGTCGCCAAATCAACCATAAAGGTTGCATTTCCATACATTCCTGGCTTTTTTGTATTAAGAGAGGCAAAACCTATTCTAAAAACATTAGAAAAACTAACTATAGATTTTGATCTGCTTTTAGTTGATGGCAACGGGCAGCTACATCCTAGAAGATGTGGTCTTGCATGTTACATTGGACTTGTACTTGACAAGCCCGTAATAGGAGTAGCAAAAAAACTATTGTGCGGCAAAGTAAAGAAAAACAAAACTGTAGAATATGAAGGAAAAATTATTGGGTATGAAGTAAATCACAAAGGAAGGAAAATCTATGTTAGTGTAGGACATAAGATTAGCCTCAAAAAGTCCGTTAGTATAGTCAAAGAACTTTTTGTTAATAGTTGGGAGCCTGAGCCACTACGCTTAGCTGATGCCTATTCAAAAATTCATTCTAAACAAGAATAATTTATCATGTACGCAAGTAATTTTTGTAAAAACAACTAGAAAGTTTAAATTATTTTTACTAATTTTTAGATCGCAAACATTTTTGAAAATTTTTGATCGCACTGATAATTTCTACGTAAGTGTTTTAATAAAAAATGGAAGATCTTCTATTACGCAAGCAAAAATTGAAACCAAATCAGATTTAGAAGTAAATAGCGATAATCCATCCAAACTTTCATGGCTGGACAATAAAAAATTTGTAAATCAATTAAGAGCTGAGCATGATCAGAAAAAAGAATTAACATCTTCACAACAGATTGATACTCTAAGCTCTCAGATCTCTTCAATACTAGGTTTAGACGAAATCGAAGGACAGGTTTACCTTAATCTCTTACGTATCGGCCCTATTTCTGCTAGTGCACTTGCAAAAGAAATTGATGTAGAAAGAACCAAAACTTATCGAACAGTTGAAAAATTGATCAGTCAAAACATAGTTTCTACAACTTTTTCAAAGCCAAAGCTATGTGTTGCCACAAAACCTGAAGAGGTATTAAAAATGGTACTACAGAAAAAGGAAGATGATTTAAAATTATTAAAAAACTCCAAAGAAGAGGTAATTAGAAAAATAAAAGAAACAATTCCTAACAAATACCCAATCAATATGCCAACATTTCATATTGTCCAGGGAAGAAATAACATCTATTCAAATATTGGAAAATTAATTGAAAACTCTTCAGTGGATGTATTTATTGTAACAACAATAAAGGACATTTCACGAATGTACCACACTAGCATCCCAGAAAAAATAAAGATTTGTGAGAAAAATGGTGGGAGAGTTTTACTTTTAACTGAAGTAAGCGATGAAAAACTATTGCCTTTTGTAATACGTTTTGGTGCAACTGAGACTAGGATAGGCAAGGTCAGCTCCAAGGGAAGAATGATAGTTGAAAAAGACAAACAAATGATAATGTCAGATGCTGCAGAAAATCTAAGTGAGAATTCTGATGTAGAATCAGATTATGCATTCTCAACTAATTCAACTGAGATGGTTAACAATATTCTTACGCTCTGCAATCTCTTATGGAAAAACTCTAAACCATTAAACAGTCAAAAAATACTCAATTAATCTCTAAAACAACCAAGAACTGCGGAGATGTACTGTCCGCGTTCTTTGATTGAATGAATTCCAGTGGTAATTTACTAGTAGAAATAATAGGTAATTGTGTGTGCAAATGAGACATAATTGAAATTATTTTACTAGAGTATTTTTTAGAAAATTTGTGTGGTAGAATAGGGTGAAAAAAGTACCCTATTCTTCTGACCTATCCTCAAAGAACATGGATATGTCTGGTTTGAAACGTGTGGATTAGTTCCCTATATAGTATAACAAAAATTAGCATTAAGTTGCTGTATGATCATTATGATCAAACACCGTTTACTGTGGGTGTCAGACCAGAACTAGGTTATTCGTGTGGTGCAATGTTCACATCTAACGCCCCTCACAGGTCTATCAGTTTGAAAGTCCATGGGGATATCCTTGCCTCGCTTACACATTGGGCATACTAGCAACATTGCTTTTTAAAATTCCCAAAAATTATTTATTAATTTTAGCTAGCTTATTCCGCTAAAATGAATTTAATATCCTAGTGAATTGAGAGCTGCTTCAAATACTATTGATGGTTGCGGTCCGACTATTTTTTTAATTTCTCCTTCTGGACCAACTATGAAGAAATACGGGGTTGCTTGAACACCGTGTGAGGTACCTACCTCAGTGTTATAGGTTACCCTATCAGCATATGTTGCAGAATCTAGGCATTCGTTGAACTTTTCAGATTCAAGTCCCAAGTCTACTGCAAATTGTTTTAATGAACCTGCATCAGCCCAGCCATCTTGGATTCCTCCTTGATTATTGTATAAGGTAGAATGATATTCTTGGAATTTTCCTTGGTCATTAGCGCAGTATGTGGCTTGAGCAGCCAAAACGGAATGATCTCCTTCCCATGCAAAATCAACATAGTAAAGCTTTGCAATGCCTTTGACTATGTATTTGGAATTAATTGATGGTTTTTCATTTTGGAACCAATCTTTACATTTTGGACATTGATAATCTCCAAATTCAATAATTGTAACTGGTGCATCAGCTTGCCCTTCAACTGGTGTTGCCATTGAGAGATCAATTCCTCCAATGGTAAATGGTGCTTCTTCCATCGCTTCGTCTGAAGTTTCATTTGTTAATGCCATCGATAGTTCTTCTGATAAAATAATTGTCTTGTTAGTGGAATCCACTTCGGTTGCATTTACAATTTCTTCTGTTCTTTCTTCAATGGTTTCGTCGACTTGTTCTTCTGTGTCTACCTGCTCAGTAATGCTACCCCAGCCAGCTTCAGATAGTTTCAAAGAGGTAGTTGATTTTACACAAGCAGCTGCGCCATTAGTAGAGCGAATCATTAACACCAACCCAGATTTGCATACAACCTTATCTGCTGAAATACCACTTGCTATCTGTTTGCGAGGAGACAAGATGTCTTCAGCATTTACATTAGATAATGTTGGAGAAAAGAGTAAACCAAGCACAGTAATTACTACAATAGCACCATTGATTGTTTTCATGGGTAAACATAAAAAAATGAGTACTTAAGCAAATCGATTAGTTCCATTTTGGAACAGATTTGAACAAAAGATTTCCAGAGTGCTTATTGATTATCTAAACAAAATGTATCTGGGCATATACGATGGAGGGGCAATCTCATCATACAATGGAGAGGATAAAATGATAATCCTCCCTATTACGCAAATGCAGTTGATATTATCAATGGCAATTGCTGAAATTTTTCTACTCAGTGATCCAAACTATACTGTCAGGATTGGCTCTGAAAATTACTTTAGCCTTGCAGTAGGCGGATTTATTGGAGGACTATTCATCTTTGCATTGATAGCTTTTAGATTTGGAAGCAAGGTCAAATTCAAAGACGTTATTCAACAAGAAAAGATTGCACCAAAAATAATCAGAGTTAGACAAAGTCGTCAAGGGACTGCGCTCTGAGCGGTTGTGCATCAAAGCCAATTTTTTTAAGATGAGAGGCAAATTCTTCTACAAAACCATGAATTGTGTATATTTTTTCGGCTCCAGATTTTCGTACAAGTTCTACTAGTTCATTAAAATCACAATGATCACTTAGAGGAATAGAATAGTCAGAGTTTCTTCCAAACGAGAATCTTGAGGATTTTGCCCAACCACTAAACCCAATTGTAATTGCGCCATATTTTTCCTTCATGTGTTTTATGAAATGGTTTTTTTGCGACATCATTGGTACTACCATAGTCCAAGGTTTTTTATCCAACAATCCACACCTTTCAGCTTCTGAATGACCAATTGCGTTTTCAAGACTTATTCCAAATTTTCTATGCAGATCATTCATTTTTTTTACAGAGTCATGATAGTATAGTGGTTTCCAGTGACCAAAGAGACTAGAAACCGTTTGCGCCTTTCCTAGCTGATAGCCTAGTAACAATACGGGTTTTCCTTTTGAGTAAAGCTCAGAGATGATGCTGTTTACTTGATTTTTAATTTCATCGATTTTAGGAAAAACAAATTCTGGAAGACCAAAGGTACATTCTGTTATCAATGTTTTACATTTTGGAACACTTGCAGCTTTTAGAAATGCTCTATCTCTGGTACAGACATCTCCAGTGTAAAAAACATCATCAAACAGCAAGCCTTTAGAGCCCAAAATATGACCGCTGTCAATTAAAGAAAAATTCTCAATTTCTTCTACAAAATTTTCCATTCTAAAGCCACGGATGTGTGCAATTTCATTTGTTTCTCTTGATGAGAGTATTTTGCCACCATTTTGAGAGGGGAGATGATCAGAATGAGCATGTGAAATAAAGTTTATCGCATCAGAAACAGCATTTTTTGGATCAAGGTATACTTGCATGCCAGCTCGCTGATATGCAATGCCGTTTTTTGTCATACGTACACTTGGCAAACAAAATCACGATAGTTAGATTTGATATAAATTGCAGGATTGAACAAGTGTTGACTATACTTGCAAAATCTTGCAATTTTAATTTCGGGCAGAGGAAGCAATATGGAGGCTATATTAAAATCCATAAAAAGAAAAGGCATTCCAATAAAACCAGTTGTTGTTATATCAAACAACCCTGATGCTAAAGGACTAGAAATTGCAAAAAAACTAGGTGTAAAAACCGAAGTAATTGATAGCTCAGGATTCCAAGGAGACAGATGGTGGTATGATAAAAAAATAGTATCAGTTCTTACAAAATACGGCGTTACACCAAAAAATGGTCTTATTTGTTTGGCAGGATTTATGCGAATTATTAGCCCACAATTTATTCGCAAATATAAAAACAGAATAATGAATATTCATCCAGCCCTTTTACCATCTTTTCCTGGACTGCATGCACAAAGACAAGCCGTCAAGTACGGTGCAAAATATTCAGGATGTACCGTTCATTTTGTCGACGATGGAGTAGATACTGGACCTGTAATTCTACAAGCTGTTGTTGAGGTAAAAGACAATGATACAGAAGAGTCTCTTTCAAAAAGGATTCTTACAAAAGAACATCTTGCATATCCAGAAGCTGTAAGGCTATTTGCTGAAAAGAAAATACGAATATCTGGAAGAAGAACGGTTATCAAAGATTAATTAATTTTTTAAGATTGAGTTAATTTGTTTCAAGTATTTGTTTCATGGTTTGTGTTATTTGTTCCATTTCTCTAGTCCGTTTTTCAAACACTTCATCACTCATACCTTCTGGTTTATTGAGAGTAATCAAAATCTCTGAAGAGTCTCCACTAGGAATTATTCTCATAGGAACATCCCATTTTGCTTCAGTGTCAACATATTGGTAATCTAAAATTCCAAGTTGTTTATTGTCAAAAAATTTCAATTGAGCTGGGCCTCTTTCGGTGGTAAATGTCCACCAATTGCCCTCTTTTTTCTTAGCGTCTGGTGCCATTTTTGGTGGTAAATTCAAAATTGCTTCAAAAACATCACCGGTCTTACGTTTTACTGAAAGGGTGATTGTTCGTGATCGAACACTCATTGAATTATTATTGATACAATGATTAAAAAGCATATTGTATAATTTGTAAGTTATCAGCGACACTCATAATAATTCGTACACGTAGGTTTACAATTTTTTATTAGAATAGAAAGATGATTGTTTTGAATATATTTGGGTGGAGACTAGGCTCGTTTCCATCCTCGTTCTACTAATTTTTCAGCCGTTTTAGGTTTTACACATATGGGAGAATCATCAGGCTTGAAAATTTTTACAAATCCTGGTTTGCAAATTTTTTCAATTTTTAGTTTTGATGAATTTTTTTCGTTGTCAAATGTGGAACCAGAGTTTTTTATCATGTCTGCCATTTCTGGGGAAAATTCACCTTGTTGTATTACTAGATAGGCTCCCAAGCCTCGTTGAGTGTATTCAAATTCAATTTTTTCATTAACCTCGATTACTTTACCATTGATTGTCCTTGGAACTTCAATAACAGAATAAAAAAGTCCTGTATTATCTCCTGTTTCGCGAAGTGCTGATGGCTGTGGATTAAACTCTTTTTGCACACCACCAGCTGGCCCCAATGTTGTCCGTATGTTATCTGATTCAAATTGAATAAGATCCAAAGAATATGTCTCTGCTCTACTTGAATCCAAATTCAAATTATTGTCATAAAGAAGTATTGTTAGTGGATGACCAATCCGAACTTTTTTTGTAACAGTGATTTTTTCAGAGCCTGAACCATATTTTTGAGATTGACTCGAAATACTAAAGGTTGCAGAAGCAGTAACAGTTCTAGGGTGGCCTGATACATCGGTAGGATCAGTGTATTCAACTAGTAAAACATCTCCTTCCAAGATGCAGTTTTTCGAAAACTCATTAGAATCATCAAATCTGTTTTGTGCTGCGCCTAATGCTGGGCACTTTGAACTCTCAGGGCCATCGGTGTTTTTTATAGAAAAATCAAACTCAAAAATTCCAGAAGCTGGAGATATTTCTGTGATTGAGCCAAATTGTCTAATTTGAGATTTTTCTAATGCAGTTACTTCTAGAGGTTTAGAATCAAGTGGTCCACTATTAGATGATTGTCCTCCAGCATATCCTAAGACCACCGAATCTCCTCTGACTATTGAAATCTTTACAGGACCTACACCTGGCTCCCCAAGAAGATCTTGAGAAATTTCATCAATTCCATCAGGTGAGGTATTAAAATCAGGATCGAATATTCGAATACTAATTTTCAAATCCTCTGATTGGGTTGGAATGGAGTACACAGTCTGGTCAAGTTGGACATTTGCAGACTGAGATTTTATTTCTGCAGCACCATACACCAAGGAAGTTGACGTTAAACTGCCAATTAATAACAAAATAACTAATCCAATACTATTAAAAATACTGGCTTTCTCAAACATGGTCAATCCCCTTTCTGATTACTATAAAATTTTTCTCATATTTTGTTCTTGTTGATTTTATACTAGAAAGTACAATGAATAAATCACCCGAGGATTCCACTCATAGATGAATTTGTTAGAACTTGTTTTAATTTCATTTTTGTCCTTTTTTGCATATGCTGAGAGTTTGCCTGATTACGATAATCCATATGCTCCAATATTTACCGATAAGGAGGTATACACTTGGACTGATAAGATTCGATTCACCATAGTTGCTCCAAGCTGGGATGCTGACAGAAATGGCATAGATTCGATTGGAACCGATGAAGGCCATCTAATTAAAATATCAACATCTGAGCATTCACTAGAACCATACAAACTAACCGAGACTGACACCAGTAGCGGAGTGTTTACTGGAGAAGTAATCCTTACTGGCTTTTCGCATGATGTGGATGGGGATGGAAGAGATGATACAAACCCAAGAACGCTTGGTACTGGCCCAACTAATGGATTTTTAGAAACTAACCGAGATGAAGGCATAACCATTTCATTTGAATTTGCAGACGGCGTTGTATTGACCAAATCTGTCAAGGTAAGTTGGAATATGAGCACCATCCAATTTAGTCAGCCTACATATTCAATGGGCGATACAGCAACTATGCAAATTTTTGATCCTGACATGAATCTTGATCCAGAAGGAATTGATACAGTTGAATTACAAGTGTCTTCAAGCTCGGATAAAGCAGGAATTTTAGTTGATGCGATTGAAACCTCAGCAGAGTCAGGGTTATTTGTGGGCTCGATATCCTTTACACCAACTAGTCCGTCTAGCGGAAATAGATTGTATACCCTACCTGGAGAAACTATAATTGTACAATACGATGATTACACACTTCCTACTCCTTATAGTATTTCAGATCATGTAGCGATTACAGCGGAATCAAATATTATCTCTGATGTTCCACCTATAGAACGAATTTCAGTTATTGAGAATTTTTTAACAGATAGTTCTGGAAATAGAAATTTGGAGCCAACAATTCATGATCAACTTCAAATCGTTTCCAAAGTTCAAAATAATCAAAATTTTAATCAAGCCTTTGTTTGCATCATACAAATTAAAGATAGTGAAGGAGGAATAGAGTCACTATCATGGATTCAAGGAATGTTAACACCTAAACAAAATCTTGAAGTAGCACAATCATGGAATCCAACAAAATCTGGAAACTATAATGTTGAGACCTTTGTTTGGAGTTCTCTAAGTGAACCAGTTCCACTTTCTCCAATTTTTAAACAATCATATTTTATTGAATAAGATTTAGAATTTCTTATGAATCAGGGCCACCAAAAAAATACAAAACCACAAGATCTTTGGTGTTTCCAAAAAAATGGTGTGCGATATTTTTTTCAACAAAGAAAACTTTACCTTCTGATACGCGATAGTCTTTATTGTTAATCTTAAGATAACCATCTCCTCTTATGATGTAATAAATTTCGTCACTTTGATGTGGTTCTTGAGTATCTTCTTCTCCTGGTTTTAAAAATAAAATACCAGCAGCAAGGGTTTGTTTATTTATAAAAGTATGAAAATATTCATTTTTGTTTTTTTTAATTTCATCTAAATATTGATTTGTATCAAATTCAAGATTCATTACCAATAATGTTTTTGGCTTTATCTTTAAAGATTGGCTTACAATTATGATACCTAGAATTAAATATCATCATCAAGGCACAACAATGTTGGCTGGGAAAAAAATTGATGGAATTGAGGTTGCCAAGTCAGTAAAAGAACGCGTAAAAAAGGCTGTCAGTGAATTAAAATCGCAGGGAATAGAGCCGTGCCTTGCAACTATACTTGTTGGAGATAATCAAGCCTCTGCTACTTATGTTAAAAACAAGCACAATGCCTGCGCTGAAGTAGGAATACTTACAAAAGACCATAAACCATCTGCTACAATTTCTCAAAATGAATTAAATGAACTAATTGATTCATTAAACAACGACGGAACAGTTCATGGAATATTAGTACAGCTTCCACTTCCTAAACATCTTGATGAATTTGCCACAACTTCTAGAATATTTCCTATCAAGGATGTGGATGGTTTGACACCTCACAATGTAGGATTGTTGTCAATGGGAAAAGCAATGCTAAAGGCGTGTACCCCATCTGGAATAATGGAATTATTTGATTATTACAATATTGGTTTGGCAGGAAAAAACGTAGTGATGATTAATCGAAGCAATTTACTTGGAAAGCCACTATACCATATGCTCTTAGAAGAAAATGCTACCGTGACTACATGCCATTCAAAGACAAAAAACCTAAAAGAGATTTGCCAAAGTGCAGATATAGTTATTTCAGCAGTTGGTGATCGTTCAAAATTTGTTTTGACTTCAGATATGATAAAAGAAGGAGCTGTTGTCATCGATGTTGCAATATCTCGACAAGATGGAAAATTAGTTGGAGACTCCGATTTTGATAAAATAATTCAAAAGGCTTCATATGCAACTCCGGTTCCAGGTGGAGTTGGACCCATGACAGTTGCTATGTTATTGAGAAATACAGTAATTGCAGCATCGTTAAGCAAAGGACTTGGACACTAGTACTGAAAAATCAAGCCTTCGAAAGGTTTTGCTTGAAAGAAGAGATTCGACATCTTATGATTTTATCAAGCTTGCTAGCCAGAAAATTCACGGTAGGCTCAAGCAGATTGAAATTTTTCGAAATGCAAAAAAAATTGCATGCTATTATCCAATTGGAAGCGAGGTAAAGACACAGGACATTATGCAGGAGATTTTGGGAGAAGGAAAAGAGATATGTTTGCCCAAAGTTGTAGATGATAATTTAGTTTTTAAAAAGATAGGAGGACTAAAGGATCTAGAAAAAGGTTCCTTTGGCATTCTTGAGCCAAAAGAAAATTGTGCCATACTAGAAGATATTGATGTAGTTTTAGTTCCAACGGTAGCAATTACAAAAAGTGGAATAAGATTAGGATATGGCTATGGATTCTATGATAGATTCCTAGCATCAACTAATGCAAAAACAATAGCTCTTACTTACTCTAAGCAGATTGTAAAATCAATACCTTCAACTAAAAATGATATTAAAATTGATTGGGTTGTAACAGAAGAAGAATATTTTGATACATCAAAGATAGGCTAAGCCCTTTTTTCCAATATCGCCTCTACAATACTTGTTTGGCCAGTTTACCTTGTCTGCAGCAAAATATGCATTAGATATTGCATCTTTTAGTGAGTCACCAAGAGATGTTACTCCTAATACTCGTCCACCGTTTGTTAACACCTTGTTGTTTGCTCTTTTTGTTCCAGCATGAAAGAAAAATATTCCTTCTGATTTAAAATCAAGACCAGTTATTTCTTCATTATTTGGATAAGCTTCTGGATATCCTTTTGAAGCTAGTACAATGCAGACTGCACTTTGTTTTTTCCAAGTAATTTGTGGCAATGTGGAAAGTGTTCCTTGAGTGCTTGCAAAAAGATAATCGTACAGATCAGAGTCCATACGCATTATGATTGGTTGACATTCTGGATCACCCATTCTTACATTATACTCTAATACATACGGTTCATCGTTTTTTATCATCACACCTGCATAAAGAAATCCCTTGAATGGTATTCCCTCATTTTTCATAGCTTTAATCGTTTTATTGATGATGTTTTCTTGAATTTTTTTTGCCATAGATTCATTGATAATTGGTGTAGGCGAATAAGCACCCATTCCACCAGTATTAGGACCTGTATCATTATCATAGATTCTCTTGTGGTCTTGGCTAGTGGCCATTGGAATGGCAAGATTTCCATCTGAGAGCGCAATGTATGAAGCTTCAATGCCGTCAATTCGCTCCTCAATGATTATTCTATTTCCTGCTTGACCAAAGGTCTTCTTAACTAATATTGTGTTAATTGCAGATAACGCCTCTTCAGTACTATTACACACAATTACACCTTTTCCTGCAGCCAATCCATCTGCTTTTATCACTACTTGATGCTTGATTGATTTTACATAGTCAGATGCTTTTTTTGGATCATCAAAGATTTCAAATGATGCAGTTTGGATTTTGTTTCTTTTCATGAATTGTTTTGCCCAAATTTTACTTGATTCTAGCTGTGCAGCTTTTTTTGTCGGCCCAAATATTTTCAAATTTTTTTCTTCAAAAAAATCAACTATTCCTAGTGCAAGAGGGAGCTCTGGGCCAACTACAGTATAACAATTATTTTTTTGGGCAAATTCGGCAAGTTCTTTTATTTTATCTACTGTTACTGGAATATTATTTTCTGTTCCACCATTTCCTGGTGCAAAAAATACTTTGTCAACTTTAGGACTCTGAGATAACTTCCAACCCAAAGAATGCTCTCTTCCACCAGAACCTACAACTAAAACGTTAACCAATGATTTTTGTTTTTTAGTCTATTATATAATCCAAGTTTTAATTTTGACAAAATACAATTACTAAAGATTGAAAGTTTCAAAGCTAATCTAGCTTTATAATATCAGGGATCTACCAAACGATAGATGCAATTAGAAAAACAATTTGATTCAAAAAAGATTGAAAATGAAATTAAGGATTATCTGTCAAAAATTGATTTACAGAAAATGATCTTCGAGTCTTCAAAAAAAGATCATAAAATTATGTTCATTGAAGGCCCGCCAACAATGAATGGTACTCCTCACGCTGGACATCTACGAGGTCGTGTGATAAAGGATCTCTGGTACAGATACATGACATTAAAAGGAAACAAGGTAGTCTTTAATGCTGGATGGGATACACAGGGACTTCCTGTGGAACTTCAAGCAGAAAAGGAGTTAGGAGTCACTGGTGGAAAAACCCAGATCATAAAATCAGTTGGAATTGAAAGGCTAGTTTCGGAATGTAAGAAGCTTGTACAAAAATACAATGCAAAATGGGTAGAGGCCGACGAGCTACTTGGAATGTCGTTTAATCAAAAGGATGCTTATTGGACCTTCAAAGACGAGTTTATTGAACGAGAGTGGCAGTTTCTAAAAAAAGCATACGAAAATGGAATCCTGGAAGATGATTATACCGTTATTGCATACTGCCCAAGTTGTCAGACATCACTTAGCCATGCAGAGGTCAATCAAGGGTATGAAATGGTGCAAGACCCATCTCTCTACTATAAAGTAAAACTCCAAGACGATGATGTTTTTCTAATTGTTTGGACAACTATGCCTTTTACTCTAGTGACTGATGCCATGGTAGGCGTCAATCCAGAAGAAAATTATGTCTTTGTCATAGTCAATGATGAAACATGGATTGTAGGTGAGCAAAGGCTAGAAGAATTTATGAAAGAAGTCAAAATAGAAAATTTTTCTAAAGAAAAAACTATCAAAGGAAAAGATCTTGAAGGAAAGCGATACATCCATCCTCTGCTAGAGCAGATTCCAGGACTCAAAGAATGTGCAAATGAGTCAAACTTTCACATTACAGTAGCTGAGGAATTTGTTGATGCTAGCACAGGAAGTGGCCTTGTCCATCTTTCTCCTGCAAATGGTGAAGAGGACATAAAAATTGCAAACAAAAGAGGAGTAAAAATTTTCAATCCTATTGATGATGAAGTTAAATTCAAAAAAGAAGCTGGCAAGTATACGGGATTATTTGTAAGAGACGCTGATGAAAAAATTGTACAAGACCTTAGAGATACCAATGCTCTAGTAAAGATAGGCAAGATAAAGCACAAGTACCCATTGTGTTGGAGATCACAGCACAAAATAGTGTGGCTTGCAAGAAAAGGCTGGTTTTACAAGCTTGACAGACTAGGAGACAAGGCAATAGATGCAGCAGAGAGTGTAAACTATTTTTTTGAACAGCCAAAGAATCGCTTTTTAGGAATCATTAAAGAAAAACATCCATGGTGTATATCTAGAGAGAGGTTCTGGGGCTGTCCACTTCCGATATGGGATTGCAAGGACTGTGGTAAGCAGACGCTACTATTTTCAAGAAATGAAATTGTAAAAGCATCAGCCAAGCTGCCAGATGGGGCAAATTTTGAGTTGCATAGACCATGGATTGATAATGTCATAGTAAAATGTGCAAAGTGTAAAAGTGAAAATACACAAAGAGAGGAATATGTTCTTGATACATGGCATAACAGTGGTTCTGCACCATATTCATCACTAACAGACAAAGAATATTCTAGTGGGATACCTGCGCCATTTCTAACAGAAGGAATAGATCAAACAAGAGGATGGGCTTATACATTACTAATTGAAAATGTGATTTTAAACAATGCGCCTCAGCCACCATACAAATCATTTTTGTTTCAAGGACATGTGTTAGACAAAAATGGAAATAAAATGAGCAAGAGTTTAGGAAATGTAATTGATGCAAGAGATCTTTTAATAAAATATCCAGTTGATCTGGTAAGATTTTATTTTATGTGGAAGTCTAGCCCAATAGAGCCACTTAACTTTAGTACAGAAGAATTAATGTCACGACCATACCAAGTTCTAAGTACACTATACCATTTGCATTTGTACTTTAAACAAAATAGCGAGTACGACAAGTTTGATGAATCTAAAACAGTACA
>Ga0233418_10000021_pt1 | contig 34127 bp, 27 predicted proteins | sample Sediment_Towuti__FD_189021 | JGI IMG/M metagenome (GOLD analysis project Ga0233418, IMG submission 189021) | Sediment microbial communities from Lake Towuti, South Sulawesi, Indonesia - Sediment_Towuti_2014_1_MG | ecosystem: Environmental > Aquatic > Freshwater > Lake > Sediment | place... | reverse complement strand
CGGAGCGGCGAGCCGCACCGGCTCCTCCCGGACAAGACGCTCTTCATGCTCTTCCTCGACAAGTCCACGCGCACCCGCAACGCCTTCGAGTCCGGCATGACGCAGCTCGGCGGGCATGCCATCTACCTCGACGCCGAGAAGACGCAGGTCGCGCACGGGGAGAGCCCGAAGGACATGGGGATCATCCTCTCGCGGTACGGACACGGTCTCGCGATCCGCCACGACCTGGCCCCGTACGAGGGCAACGCCTGGATGCGGGAGATCGCACTCTGGGCCGACATCCCGGTCGTCAACCTCCAGTGCGACGTCGACCACCCGACGCAGACGATCGCCGACCTGATGACGCTACGCGAGAAGCGCGGCGAGAACCTGCGAGGGATGCGGGTGGCCGTCTCCTGGGCCTACGCGCCCTCGTACGCGAAGCCGCTCTCCGTTCCGCAGGGGCTCCTCACGCTCCTGCCTCGCTTCGGGATCGACGTCGTCCTCGCGCACCCGCACGGCTTCGAGCTCATGCCCGAGGTCGTCGCGCGCGCCGAGGCCGCGGCGGCGGAGGCCGGCGCCACGATCACCTACGCCCACGACATGGACGAGGCATTCCGGGGTGCCGACGTCGTGTACCCGAAGTCGTGGGGTCGGATCGACGCCTTCACCGACGAGAAGAAGGCGCTCGCCGAGTCGGCGGCGCACTCCGACTGGATCTGCGACGCGCGGCGGATGTCGCTCGCGAATGCCGACGCGCTCTACATGCACTGCCTGCCCGCCGATCGCGGCACCGAGGTGACCGACGAGGTGATCGACGGGCCGCAGTCCGTCGTCTACGACGAGGCGGAGAACCGGATGCACACGGGCAAGGCGCTCATGGCGCTCACCATGGGCGGCTACCCGGCGTGACGGCCCCGGCCGAGACTCAGGGAGACCGGCCGCGGCTCGTCGTCGCGCTCGGCGGAAACGCACTGCTCCGCCGTGGGGAGCCGATGACCGCTGAGATCCAGCGCGGCCATGCGGGCGAGGCGATGGCCGCCGTGGCCGAGCTCGCGTCCACCCACGACATCGTGCTCACGCACGGGAACGGGCCACAGGTCGGGCTGCTCGCGCTGCAGGCGTCGGCCTATCCGGACGTGCCCCCGTACCCGCTCGACGTCCTCGGCGCCGAGAGCGAGGGAATGATCGGGTACGTGCTCGAGCAGGAGCTCCGGAACCGGCTGCCCGAGCGAGCGGCGGTGACGGTGCTGACGCAGGTCGTGGTCGACGCCGACGATCCCGCCTTCGACAACCCGACGAAGCCGATCGGGCCGATCTACAGCGAGGAGCACGCAGCGAGGCTCGCCGAGGAGCGCGGCTGGGCGATCGCCCAGGACGGTGAGCACTTCCGGCGCGTCGTCGCGTCTCCGCAGCCGGTGCGGATCGTCGAGCTCTCGGCGATCCGCATGCTCGTGGACGCAGGTGCCATCGTCGTCTGCACGGGCGGGGGCGGGATCCCGGTCACGGTGAGCGAGACGGGGACGCTGCACGGCGTCGAGGCCGTCATCGACAAGGACCTCGCGGGCGAGCTCCTCGCCCGGAGCCTCGAGGCGGACTTCCTGCTCATGCTCACCGACGTCCCCGCGGTCATGCGCGACTGGGGGACGGCGCGGGAGAGCGCGATCTCGCGCTCGACCCCGGCCGAGCTCCGCACGATGCAGTTCGCGAACGGGTCGATGGGACCGAAGGTGGAGGCGGCCTGCCGCTTCGTCGAGGCCACAGGCGGTCGGGCGGCGATCGGCTCCCTCGAGGACGCGTCGCACATCGTCGAGGGGAAGGCCGGAACGCTCGTGCTGCCCGATGCTGCGGTCTGAGCCGACCGAGCAGCTCGCCCGTCGCCTCGCGGTCGCGCGCGGCGAGGAGCCGGCCGACCTCGTGATCCGGGGCGGGCATGTCCTCTCGACCTTCACCCGCGAGTGGCTCGAGGGCGACGTCGCCGTCGTCGACGGGTTCGTCGCCGGGGTCGGAGCCTACGAGGGAGGGGAGGTGCTGGACGCGCGAGGACGCTACGTCGTCCCCGGCTTCGTGGACGCCCACGTCCACCTCGAGTCGTCGAAGCTGCTCGTCGACGAGTTCGCGCGCCTCGTCCTGCCGCTGGGCACGACCGCCGTCGTGGCCGACCCGCACGAGATCGCCAACGTGCTCGGTACCGACGGCGTCCACTGGCTGATCGACGCGTGCGACCGGATTCCCCTCGACGTCTACTTCATGGCGTCCTCGTGCGTGCCGGCGTCGGAGCTCGAGTCACCGTGGCGCGAGCTCACGATCGGCGACCTCGAAGGTCTGCTGCACCGACACCGCGTGCTCGGCCTCGCCGAGATGATGAACTTTCCCGGCGTCGTCGCCGGCGACCCCTCGGAGCTGGCGAAGCTCCGCCTCGCCCGGCACGTCGACGGGCACGCCCCGGGCCTCCACGGGCTGACCCTGAACGCCTACGCAGCGGCGCGGGTCAGGTCCGACCACGAGGCATCCACGCTCGAGGAGGGCCGCGAGCGCCTCCGCGCAGGTCTCTGGCTCCTCGTCCGGGAAGCCTCCGCCGCCCGCAACCTGCGCGCGCTCGTCCCGCTCGCCATCGAGTACGGCCCCTCCCGGATCGCGTTCTGCACGGACGACCGCGAGCCCGAGCACATCGCCGACGACGGCCACATCAACTCCATGGTGCGGGACGCCGTCGCGCTCGGCGTGCCTCCGGAGGACGCCCTCGTCATGGCGTCGCTCAGCCCCGCGCTCTACCACGGCCTGGACGATCTGGGCGCGATCGCCCCCGGCTACCAGGCGGACGTGCTCGTCCTGCCCGATCTCGAGTCCTTCGTCCCGGACGTGGTGCTGCTCGCGGGCGAGCCGCTCGCCGACATCCCGCACGTGGCCGTGCCGGAGTGGGTTCGCAAGTCGGTCCACCTCGGCCCCGTGAGCGCGGACGACCTCCGTCTCCCCTACCGAGGCGGGCGGGCGCGCGTGATCGGCCTCGTCCCGGGAGAGATCGTCACCGAGACGCTCGTCGAGGAGCTCCGCGTGGAGAGCGGTCTCGCGGTCGCGGACCCGGGCCGCGATCTCGCCAAGGTGGCCGTGCTCGAGCGCCACCTCGGGACGGGCCGCGCCGGCTTGGGGTTCGTGCGGGGTTTCGGGCTCCGGCGCGGCGCCTTCGGGGCGACGGTCGCGCACGACGCCCACAACGTGATCGTGGTCGGCGTCCATGACGGCGCCATGGCGCTCGTCGTGGAGCGTCTCCGCGCGCTCGGAGGCGGCATCGTCGTCGCCGACGAGCGGGACGTCCTGGCGGAGCTCCCGCTGCCCGTGGCCGGCCTCCTCTCCGACCGTCCGCTCGAGGAGGTTCTCGCGACGAGCCGAGCCGTCAACGAGGCCGCGCGGACGCTCGGCGTGAGGCTTCCCGCGCCGCTGCAGGCGCTCGCATTCCTCACGCTCTCCGTGATCCCCTCGCTCAAGATCACGGATCGGGGGCTCGTCGACGTCGACGCCCGGCAGATCGTGCCCCTGGCCCTCGCCGAGCGACCCGACCGACCACGACCCTCGAGGAAGGCAGCCGCTCCGGCGTAGCGCGGGTCGGCGCCCGTCCCGCAGCGCGGCTACGGAGGGTCGAGCCGGATCCCGGCCCTCTCGAGCTGCTCGCCGATCCGCAGGTGATCCAGCTCGATGACCCGCGCGACCGCGTGCGCGATCGCGTAGATCGTCACCGCGTTGCCCTCCGTCCTGAGCGAGATCGTGAGCTCCTCGGTGAGGGCGTCGCGGAGTTCCTGCTCGCTCATCCCGAGCGCGGTCTGCGTCCTAGTGTCCATGGTCACCTCCTGTGTGCGAGCCGACCTCCATGTGGTGCCGGGTCGCCTCGAAGTGTCTCGTGAACCAGGCGCTGGCGAGGGCTGCGACCTGCTCGAGCGCGCCGGGCTCCTCGAAGAGGTGCGTCGCCCCCGGCACGACCTCGAGCACGTTCGGGCAGCCGAGCAGCGCGGCCGCGCTCCTGTTCAGCTCGAGGACGACCGTGTCGGCGCCGCCGACGACGAGGAGCGTCGGCGCGCGCACCTCCCCCAACCCGTCCCGCGCAAGGTCCGGGCGTCCGCCCCGCGACACGACGGCCGAGATCTCGTCACCCAGCTCCGAGGCCGCGAGCAGCGCAGCCGCCGCACCGGTGCTCGCTCCGAAGTAGCCGATCGGCAGCCCGTGCGCGTCCGGTCGAGCCGTGAGCCAGCGCGTCGCAGCCACGAGGCGCCTCGAGAGCAGGTCGATGTCGAACACGTTCGCCCGATCGCCCTCCTCCTCGTGCGTGAGCAGGTCGAAGAGGAGCGTGGAGATGCCCGCCCGGTTGAGGGCCGCAGCGACGCTGACGTTGCGCGGGCTGCGCCGACTGGAGCCGCTGCCGTGAGCGAAGACGACCCACCCGAGCGGTCCTCGCGGCCCGGTCAGATCGGCCCGGAGCCGCACGCCGTCGATCGGGATCTCCTCCGTGGAGCGCGTACCGCCGTCCTCGGAGGAGGCGAGCAGCTCGGCGACGTCGTGATCGGAGACCTGGTGGAAGTCGCGGTACCAGAACCCGACGGCGCCGAAGTCCACGGCGGAGACGAGAGCGACGACCGCGTCGACGTCCTCGTCGCGCTCGAGGCTCTGGATGGTGGAAGCGGCTCCGACCGGGACCGCGACGACGACGTTCCGTGCTCCGCGCGCGCGCGCCCACCGGATCGCGGCCACCATCGTCCCGCCCGTGGCCAGGCCGTCGTCGACCAGGATGCAGGTGGCACCGTCGACGTCGACCGGCGAGCGCTCCGCGTGCAGCGTCGCGTCGAGAGCCGAGGCCTTCACGGCTGCGCCGCGCACCGCCTCGGCAACCTCCTCGTCCGTCAGGCCGTCGTGCGCACGAACGTACTCGATCCCGCCCGGAGCGACCGCCCCGATGCCGTACTCCGGCTGCCACGGGTGGCCCACCTTGCGGACGGCCAGGGCATCGAGAGGCGCTCCTAGCGCCGTGGCCACCTCGGCGGCGACCTCGACGCCCCCGCGCGCGAGTCCGATCACGACGACACGCTCGTCGAGCGAGGCGAGAGCACCGGCGTCCGTCAGCCCCTGCGCGAGCAGACGTCCCGCCTCACGCCGGTTCGTGAACCCCGAGAACCGTCCGTACCCCGGAAATCCCGGCTCCATACCGCAATGGTGGCTCGCCGAGGCCCGGCCCGCATCGGGGAGAACTCCGCATCGTCGCGCTCGGCGCGATCAGTGGTCTCCCCGATGTCAGACGTCCTCCCGCGGAGGAACCTTGTCTCGGTGGCACTGACACTGACGGAGCGAGAGCCCGCGCTGCGGACGTTCATCGAGTCGGTGGTCGGCGTGCGAGACCCGATCGGGGTGCTCTCCGCGACGGTCGGCATCGAGGCCGGACCCGTGAGCGGCGGAAGGCCTGCGTGGGAGATCACGATCGAGAACGACCTCGCGACGCTCCGGCGTGGCGGCGCTCTCGGGCGGGCGCCCAGAGGTCGGCTCGACGAGTTGTCGGCACACGTCGCCGAGCTCGTCGATCCGGCAGCGGCGGGTCGAGGACGCGCTCTCTACGTCGCGCTCGAGTCGGGCTCGGTACACGAGGCGGCGCTTCCGCGAGCGCTCCCCACTGGAGCGCGGGTGGGGCCGGTCGCGCACGTGCTGCCGCTCCTGCAAGCCCTCGAGGAGGGCGTGCCGGCCGGCCTGATCACGTCCTCGAAGGACATGGTGGTGATCTTCGAGTCCGAGCTCGGCCGCGCGCACGAGATCGACCGCATCGAGCTCGAGCCCTGGGTCGGCGACTGGTGGCCGGAGATGAAGGGTCCCTCGAGGGCGAATCCGCTCCGTGGCCAGCACACGGTCTCGCAACGAGATCGGTACTCGCGCCGGATCGCCGAGGCCTACCGACACACGCTCCACGACGCGTGCGAGGCGCTGAGCGCCGTGGCGGCGAGACGGCGCTGGAGCCGTGCTGTGCTGGCCGGTGATCCTCGGACGATCGACTCGCTCCGAAGAGCGCTGCAGGACCGCGGCCTGAGCACGACGACCATCGGCGGCAACCTCGAGAGCCTGAGAAGCGACCAGGCGCTCGAGCGGCTCGAGTCGGCGCTCGAGCAGGCGGTCGTGGAGGACGCGCTCGTGCGTGCCCGCGGGATCGTGGAGGACGCCGCCGCAGGCGGAAGGGGCGCCTGCGGGCTCGAGGCGGTGCTCGTGGCACTCAACCAGGCTCGTGTGGCCTCCCTGCTGGTCGATCCGAGTTGCACGTTCTCCGGCACCGTCGAGTCCACGGACATCCTGCGTGCGGCCGACGACGAGGCGGCCGCCGTCGATCTCACCGACCTCATCGTCTCGAGGGCGCTCTCGACGGGTGCCGCCGTGATCCCGCTCCCTGCGGACGCGGCGGGCGCGCTCGGCGGCTGCGGCGGAATCGCGGCAGGCCTGCGCTGGTGAGGCCTCGGTGGACGGGCGCACCCACGCGTGGCGCCCGGGGCGACTCGGTCGATGCGTCACGGGCCCACCTGCCGACGGTGGGGCGAACCGCTTCGGCCGACGACGGAGGCGCCTTCGGATTAGCCGTACCCCGCATCGGTGCGCGTACCGATGCGCGCCGCGGCTTGTACGGAGAAGCATGACGCGATGACGACGAGAGCCCCCTCGGGCCGGCCAGCGCCGCGGCGACGGCGTCTGGAGCTGCGGCCCGCGGAGCTACGGCGCACCCTCGACCCGTCGCGGCTCCGGTTCGCGTCCACCGCCGAGATCGAGCCGCTCGTCGGCACCATCGGTCAGCCCCGCGCCCTCGACGCGCTCGAGTACGGGCTCGCGGTCGAGACGCGCGGCTTCAACCTCTTCGTCTCGGGACTGCCTGGCTCGGGCCGGTTCACCACCGTTCTCGACTACCTCCGCACGCTCGCACCCGGGAAGGAACGGCCGTCCGACTGGATCTACGTCTACGACTTCCACAGCCCGGACCGGCCCAACGCCATCCGCATGCCCGCCGGCGGAGGAGCCGAGTTCGCCTCGGCGATGAACGAGTTCGTCGAGGTGGCACGGCGCGAGATCCCGCGCGCCTTCGAGAGCGAGGAGTACGACCGGCGCCAGCGCGAGATCGTCGCCGAGATCGCGAAGCAGCGTCAGGTCGAGGAGGAGCAGCTCACGGAGTTCGCCGCGGAGCGGATGATCGCCCTCAAGACGACGCTGGTCGGCGTGGCCTCGGTGCCGCTCGTCGACGGCAAGCCGATCACCCGCGAGCGCTTCGAGCAGCTGCCCGAGGAGCAGCGCGCAGCGATCTCGAAGGCGAGTGCGGAGGTCGAGGAGCGGGCCGGGCGCTTCATCCACCAGGTGCATCAGCTCGAGAAGGAGGCGACGAGGCTCGTGCAGGAGCTCGAGCGGGAGGTCGCGCTGTTCACGACCGACCCGCTCTTCCGGGAACTCGAGGAGCGGTTCGGCGACCAGCCGGAGGTGCTCGCGTACCTCGAGGACGTGAAGGCCGACCTGATCGCCAACCTCGGCGACTTCCGTGACGGCGAGGAGACCACGCTCCCCCTCGTCCTCGCGGAGCGGGCGCGCGACCACGTGCGCTACCGCGTCAACGTCCTCGTCGACAACAGCGACACCGAGGGGGCGCGGATCGTCGTCGAGCGCAACCCGACCTACTACAACCTCCTCGGGAGGATCGAGTACCGCGCCTCCTTCGGCGCCATGGTCACCGACTTCCGCGAGATCAAGCCGGGAGCTCTCCATCGGGCGAACGGCGGCTTCCTCGTCCTCGACGTCCTCGACGTGCTTCGGCACCCGTTCGCGTGGGAGGCGCTGAAACGCGCTCTCGTGAGCGGAGAGGTGCGGATCGAGAGCCTCGGCGAGGAGTTCAGCGCGGTTCCGATCGCGACGCTGCGTCCGGAGCCCATCCCGCTCGACGTGAAGGTCGTCCTCATCGGCCCCCCGCTCGTCTACTACCTGCTCTACCGCCTGGACGACGACTTCCGGGAGCTCTTCAAGGTGAAGGCCGACTTCGCGCCCGAGCTCGACTGGACGGGCGAGCACAACCGCAGCTACGCCGCGTTCGTCAGCAGGTGGGTGCGCGAGAACGACCTGCGCCACTTCGACCAGAGCGCGGTCGCACGGCTGATCGAGGAGGGCGCACGCCTCCGCGACAGCCAGCGGAAGCTCTCTGCCCGCCTGATCGAGATCTCCGACCTCGTGTCGGAGGCGAGCTTCTGGGCCGAGAAGCAGGGTCACGAGCTCGTCCAGGCCGCAGATGTCGATCTCGCCGTGCGCAAGCGGGAGTACCGCTCCAACCTGCTCGAGCAGCGGATTCGCGAGCTCATCGACGACGGCACGATCGTGATCGCCACGGACGGCGAGCAGATCGGGCAGGTCAACGGGATCTCCATCCTCGAACTGGGCGACCACTCGTTCGGCCGGCCCACCCGCGTCAGCGCACGCGTCTCACTCGGACGCGGCGGCATCGAGAGCATCGAGCGGGCGATCGAGCTGTCGGGGCCGATCCACTCCAAGGGCTTCATGATCCTGTCCGGCTACCTCGCGGCCACGTACGCGCAGGACTGGCCGCTCGCCGTCTCGGCGACGCTGACCTTCGAGCAGTCCTACGACGAGATCGAGGGGGATTCGGCGTCGTCGACGGAGCTGTACGCGCTCCTCTCGGCGCTGTCCGGGCTGCCCCTCGCGCAGGGGATCGCCGTCACCGGCTCGGTCGACCAGAACGGGCAGGTCCAGGCGGTCGGCGGAGTGACACGGAAGATCGAAGGGTTCTACGCGACGTGCACGGCACAGGGACTGACCGGACGGCAGGGCGTGATCATCCCGGCGGCGAACGTGCACAACCTCATGCTCGACCGAGAGGTCGTCGACGCCGTGCGCGACGGCGCGTTCCACGTCTGGGCGGTGCGGACGATCGACGAGGGGATCGAGCTCCTCACCGGCCGTCGCGCAGGTCGCCGGCGGGCGGACGGCACGTACCCGCCGGAGAGCGTGCACGGCCTCGTCACGGCGCGCCTCGCGGTGTACGCGGAGAGGCTGCGCGCCTTCGCGGAGCCGGAGGAGGGCGAGAGCGACCACGATCACCCCCGGCGGCCTCCGAGGCGAGAGGAGCCGCCGACGAACGAAGCGGCTACACCTCGAGGCGCGCACCGGCGGCGTCGGGGGAGCCGCTGACCCGAGCCACACGGCTCAGGGCAGGGCGGGTCTCGGCCCTCCCAGGCCCGTCGTCGTCCGCCCCGGAGCGCCGATCCGCCGCGGGCGTCGCTCGGCGGGCGCCGGGGGGACTATGATCGACGGGCGATCGACTGCGGCTCTCTGAATCCCACAGCGAGGGAGGGTGCGATGCACGTGGGCAAGAAGTCACTCGTCGCGATCGCGGCCGCGGTAGTGGTCGCCGCAGTCGTCGGTGTCGCAGCGAGCGCGAGCGACGGATCCAAGCCGCCGCGTCTGGAATTCCTGGGCCAGGCGATCGTCCCGACCGGGACGACCTTCGCCGGGACGACCATCGGCGGCCTCTCGAGCATCACGTACGACCGGGCGCGCGGGGTCTTCTACAGCCTGTCGGACGACCAGAGCCAGATCAACCCGGCGCGCTTCTACACGTTGCAGGTCGACCTGTCCGACGGACACCTCGACAACGGCGACGTCCACTTCACCGGCGTGACGACCCTGCTCGCGCCGAACGGGCAACCGTACGCACCGGCCAGCCTCGATCCGGAGGGACTGACGCTGGCGAAGAGCGGCGAGCTCGTGGTGACCTCCGAGGGCATCGCCGCACGCGGCATCTCGCCGTGGGTGCGGCGGTACGCGCTGGACGGAGCCTTCCTCGGTGATCTGCCGGTCCCCGACGCCTTCCAGCCGACGAGCCCCACGCACGGCGTGCGCCAGAACCTCGCCTTCGAAGCGGCCGCCGTCGCGCCGAACGGCCGCCATCTCTTCGTCGGGATGGAAGGCGCGCTCGTGCAGGACGGCCCCCCGGCGACGCTCTCGAACGGGAGCCCGTCGCGCATCCTGCGCTACAACCTCGCCACGGGGCGCCTCGACGCCCAGTACGTCTACCTGACGGACCCGATCGTGGAGCCACCGGTTCCGCCGACGGCCTTCGCCGTCAGCGGGCTCGTCGAGCTGCTCCCGTTCAACGACGAGTTCATGATCTCGATGGAGCGCTCCTTCTCGGTGGGCGCGCCGGGGACGGGGAACACGATCACGCTCGACTACGTCGCGTTCCCGGGCGCCGACGACGTGGACGGTCTGGACAGCGTCGCCGGGGTCCTCGGGAGCATCAGGACGGCGGAGAAGGAGCCCCTTCTCGACCTGCGCACGCTCGGCATCCCGCTCGACAACGTGGAGGGAATGACGGTCGGCCCGGATCTCCCGGACGGTCGTAGGTCGCTCGTCCTCGTCAGCGACAACAACTTCGCCGCGACGCAGTTCACGCAGTTCCTGCTCTTCGCCCTCGACTGAGGGCAGCTCGCGGGGCTCGGCATGCGCCGAGCCCCGCGAGCTGCGGTGGCGCGGTCGAGCGTCTCGGCTCGGGGCGGCTCGAGGCCCCGGCTAGGACGCAGACACGAGTGCCGTCGCGCGCTCGCGCTCCTCGACCGAGCCGAGGCGATCGAACACGGCGTGCGCCGCGTCGCGCTCGTGCCGGGCGCCCTGCTCGTCGGACAGGCGGAGGAGCGCCTCGGCGAGGAGCAGTCGCGACCATGCCTCCTCCCACTCGGCGCCGAGAGCAGCGAACCCCTCGACCGAGCGCCGCAGGAGCCGGGCTGCCCTCGCCGGATCGCCTTCGTGCGCAGCCAGACGGGCCTCGAGCCGATCCGCGAAGAGCGGCAAGGCGTTCGCCTCCGAGATCTCCGCCTGACGGCGGGCCGCCTCCACGACGTCCGGTGCGAGCTCCCAGTCCTCCCGAGCTGCGACGATCTCGCAGAGCGCCTCGAGCGTGGGCGGTGCGTTTAGGCCTGCGAGGTCGCCGAACAACGCTCTGGCCTCGTCGGCACGGCCACGGTGGACGAGCGTCCGCGCAGACAGGGCGAGCGCGGCGTGCCGGTCGAGCGAGGAGACCGGATGGGCGCGCGTGAACTCTTCGACGAGCCCGAGATAGGAGGTTGCCTGCGACTCGTCGCCGCGAAGCTCGTGGACGAAGGCGACCGCCGAGTAGCCGCGGAGCGTGTAGCCGACCAGGTGGGCCGCGACGGTCTCGGCCTGGATGCGCTCGACGTTCAGCTGGTCGTCGAGCGCTCCGTCCCAGTCCCCGGTCATCGTGCGCGCCCAGGCGCGCCAGGAGAGCCCGTGGACGTACTCCCCGGGGTCGATCGCACGTGTGCGCTCGACGCAGGCCGTCGCGTGCGCGACCGCCTCCTCGTAGAGACCGACGTACGTCGCGCTCCAGGCGCCCATGACGAACGCGTCCCCGATCTCGGCGACGTCGGTCAGTCTCGGCCCGAGCTCGATGCGACGACGGGCGAAGCGCAGGTACTCGCCGTAGAGCCCCCTGGCCAGGAGCAGCGAGCCGAAGGAGTCCAGGGTGCCCGAGAGCAGGTTCGGGTCGTCGAGCCGCTCTGCGATCGCAAGAGCCTCCCGGGCGGCCTCCTCGCTCGCGCCGGCGTCCACCGTGTACCCCTGGGCGAGCTCGAAGCCGCGGCTCATGAGGAGCAGGGCGCGCCAGACGCTGTCGGACTCGCCAGTCGCTTCCAGGCCGCGGTCGATCAGCCGCTCGAGCTCCTCGCCCGTCGGGTGCTCGGTCATCCCTCCGTACCAGCGTGTCGCCTGTACCGCCGCCTTGGCCGCGAGCCGCCCCCGGGCGTCCCGATCGCCGTCGTACGCGGCCAGCGCGTCGCCGTACGACTTCCAGGCGGCGTCGCCCGCATGAGCCGTGGCGAAGAGATCGCCGAGCGCCTCGAGCGCCTCCCCCAGCTCCGGCCCTGCGGCAGAGAGCCGCACGGCCTGCCTGCCCAGGTACTCGGCCTGCGCGATCGCGAACTGCCGCAGCGCCCGCCGGGAGGCGAGCAGGTAGTTGCGGCGGGCGGAGGTGCGGAGGTCGTCCTCTCCGGAGAGAGTGAAGGCGACGTCGTCGTGGTGCGCGAGGATTTCGGTGAGCTCGGCGGATCGCTCGCCGCTCATCTCCTCGATCCAGGCCGCAACCCTCGTGTGCGCCTGGGCGCGCTCCCGACGAGGCAGGCTCTCGTACGCCACGTCGCGCGTGAGCACGTGCCTGAAGGCGTACTCGGTCTCGCCGGCGATGGAGCTCGACAGGCGCTCGGCGATCAGCTCGCGCAGGCAGAGCGCGCGGAGGATCTCGTCCACGTCGGCGGCGTCCACGAGGCGTGCGACCGCGCCCGACCAGAAGACGCGTCCGACCACGGCCGCGTCCTGCAGCGCACGCCTCTCCGCAGGCGGGAGGAGGTCGATGCGAGCGAGGATCACGCCCTGGACCGTCTCGGGGATCTCGAGGTCGGCCAGTGGTCGCGGTGGCTGCCCGCCCTCCGCGACGCGCCCCACGAGTCGCTCGTCGAGCAGGCGGCGGACGATCTCCTCGAGGAAGAAGGGGTTCCCCTCCGCGCGCGAGAGGATGCTCCGGCTCGTGGCGACGGGGAGCTCCTCGCGGTCGAGCAGGAGGGTCATGAGCCGCTCGCTCTCGTCGGCGGCGAGCGGGCCGAGCGCGACGGACGAGTAGTCGTGCCGTCCCCCGCCCCAGTTCGGACGGGTGCGGAAGAGCTCGGGACGAGCCGTGCAGACGAAGAGGATCGGGCCCTCGGCGTACGTCGCGAGATCGTCGAGCACCTCGAGCATCGTCTGGTCGGCCCAGTGGAGGTCCTCGACGACGACGACGAGCGTCTGCCGGGCAGCGATTCCCGCGAGGAGCAGGCGCCATGCCGCGACCAGCCGGTGACGGCTCTCCCGCGGATCGACGTCGGCGGCGAGCCCCTCCGCGGGCTCGAGCGCGAGGGTCGACGCGAGTGCCGCCGTCGCCCACTCACGGTCGATCGTGGAGTCCGCAGGGACGAGGCCCGAGACGAGATCCGCGATCTTCGCGAGCGCCGCGTCCGAAGGATCGTTGGCCAGGACTCCCGCCTCGGCGCTCAGGATCTCGCCGAGCGGCCGGAGGGTCACCCCCTCGCCGTAGGAGAGACAACGGCCGACCATGACCCTCGTCCCCTCGTCGAGCGAGCGGACGAACTCCTCGGCGAGGCGGCTCTTGCCGATGCCCGGATCGCCGGTGATCGTGACGAGGTGGGGCGCGCGACCGACCTCGACCCGGGCGAGGATCGCGCCGAGCATCGCGAGCTCGTGCTCCCGGCCGACCATGGGCCTGGAACGCCCGGTCGCCGTCGCCGCCTCCGGGCGCTCCCGCTCGCCCACGACCACCCACGCGGGAACCGGCTCCGACCTTCCCTTCACCCGCAGGGGGTCGAGCTCGCGGAGCGTGAAGGCTCGGCGCACGAGCCGAGACGTCGCTTCGCCGATCACGATCGCGCCGGGGTCGCCGGCCTCCTGCAGACGAGCCGCCAGATTGACCGCGTCACCCGTGACGAGGAGGTCGGCGCGCGCCGCGGCCGCCGCCAGCACCTCGCCGGTGTTGATGCCGATCCTGATCTCGAGCTGCTCCCACGGATCCCGGCCCTCGTTTCGGAGGGCAAGGCGCGCGAGCATACGGCGCGCCGCTCGAACGGCCCGGAGCGCGTCGTCCTCGTGGGTCAAGGGAACCCCGAACACCGCCATGATCGCGTCGCCGACGTACTTCTCGACGGCGCCGCCCTCCGCCTCGATCTCCTCGGTCATCGCCGTGAAGTAGTCGACCATCAACGCCCGGACGTCCTCCGGATGCATGCCCTCCACGCGCGCAGTCGAGCTCACCAGGTCGGCGAACAGCACGGTGACGAGCTTCAGCGTCTCCTCGGCCGGCGCCCCGGCGGAGATCTCGGTGCCGCACGAGGGACAGAAGCGTGCCGCCTCGGGCAGCCGGGTTCCGCACACGACACAGAAAGCCATCGCCGATGCAACTGTCCCAGACACCCGGCAGGAGCGCATCCGCAACTTCGCGGATGGGCGCTCCGGGCGCACCTCGGCGGTGGCGCCCGCGTCGACGGGGGCGGCGTGGCCCCGGCCCCGTGTGGACGTCGCAGGCCAGGATGCTCCACCCGGCGTCACGAGAGCCCGACCGCCGGAGCGACGTCCCTGCGACGCGAGGCTCGTCTCCCGGGTCGCTCCCACGTGGGTCGTCGCCGCCGAGAGCGTCCGCGTCCGCGCGAGCCCGCCGGACCGATCCTCGTCGATCCAGACCTCGAGCTCGTGCACGAGCTCGAGGACGCTCCAGGACGCAACCGAGACGAGCAGCCCTCGGATCCCTTCCCGGCGCTCACCCGGCGCTGGCGGACACCCACCTCACCTGTCGACGAACGACGGCGGGGGCAGAGGACCGCGCGGCGGCGTCCCGCACCGGACGCAGCGGGTCAGTGTGCCTCGGAGCGGGCTTCTCGACCAGCGGACTCCCGACAGTACCCCGGCGAGCCGCCGGTCGCACGCCGTCATCAGTGCCGGCGCAGATCTCGTCGTCGGTTCGGGTCCGCATGTCGTCCGAGGCGGACAGCGGCACCACGGCCGCCTGATCGCCTACTCGCTCGGGAACCTCGCGGGATGGCACACGTTCGGCCTCGGCGGGACGCTGTCCGCATCGGCAGTCTTCTCGGTGACGCTCCGTGGTGACGGCAGCGTCGCCCGTGCTCATTGGACGTCACTCGTCCTCGGGAGCCCCGGGATCCCGACCCCCGATCCCGCCGGGACGAGCCTCAGGCTCGTCACCGCCCTTTCGCGAGCCGACTTCGGAGTGTCCGCTGCTCGCTTCAGGTCGTCAGGCGACGTCGTGTCGAACAACTGACTCGGCCACGGGTCTACAGACGTCCCTCGGCACCCGAGACACGGCGAGGCGAACGAGCGATGCCCCCGGCCGGAATCGAACCAGCGCACGCGGTTTAGGAAACCGCTGCTCTATCCACTGAGCTACGGGGGCGCCGGGGCAAGGGTAGCGCCGGGTTGGGGCCGTCGCTGACCCGCGCTCCGCCCGCTCCGTCCACGCGCGCAGCAGGGGCGAGCGTCCGCGTGGAGGCCCGCCCATGCGGGGAATCCGCCGCCCCGATCGGTATCGACACGGATGCCGCCGCTCGAGCCGCGAGCGATCGTCACCTCATGCCGGCGACCCGTGAACGGACGCGGCGCCAGCGCGGGAAGCGCTGGCAGCAGCGACACGAGCGCTATCGGCGGGGAAGCCGGCACCGCAACCGCGACCAGCGGCGGCGGAAGACCGAGCGGTGAGCCTGCTGTCGCCCTCGCGCCTGGCGTCCGATCAGGCTCGGCGCCAGGAGCACGCCGACTCGTCCCCGTAGGACCTGCCGTCGGCAGTGTGCGCGGCGACCACCGCCTCGGCGTCGGAGGGCGTTTCGCCGGAGTCGAGCGAGCGAGAACCTGCCCTCGCCCGTCCCGATCACCGCCGACGACCCCACGGGGCGACGCGAAGGCCGTCCCGCCTACCCGTCGTCGTATCCGCGCCCGACGCTTCCCGGATTCAGCACGAGCCTCGCCCCGATCCGCCGCACGTCGGGAGGATTCGATGTGCCCCCACGCCGCCACGTCCGTGCCGCGCCGCCGAACACCGTCCGGAACCCGTCCTCGGGGGCGGCGCTCGGCAAGAGGATCGGTCGGACGAGGCCGGACTCGCGTGGCAGCCGAGGAGCATGCGCGCGGCGAGGAGGGCGCGACGCACGGCCCGGTTCCGACCCGCCTGCCGGTCGTCGCCGAAGCAGGGGCCACGGTCGATTCCTCCGGCGTCGAGTTCCGCGGGCACCGCCCGCCGCGCGACGGCGCTCCCGTGGACGTGGGAGGGATCTCCGTGCGCGTCACGGCCGTATCGTCTGCCTTGGACGCCCGCCGCACCGTCTGCGCCGGAAACCGCTCTCGCCGTAAGATCACCGCGTGAGTGGGGTGCGCGTATTGGAGCTCGGGACGCCTCCGGCGCCCGTCGAGATCGAGGGCGGTGGCGCGTTCGAGGTGCTCGCGGTCGCGCTGAATCCGCTCGACCTGGCCGTTTGCACGGGCCGCTACTTCGGCGGCCATCCGCCCGTTCCGTACTTGCCCGGGGCAGAGGCGATCGGGCTCCTCGACGGGGAGCGCTCCTACCTCTTCGGCGAGGGGTTCGGGACGGTGCGGGACGGCTTCCTCGTCGAGCGGGTCGACTTCCCGCCGGAGAGCGCCGTTCCCGTCCCGGCGGATCTCGACGACGCCCGCGCCGCGGCGTGCGGAATCGCCGGCCTCGCAGGCTGGGTGCCCATCGCGCACAAGGCGAGGGTGGAGCCCCGTGACCGCGTGCTCGTGCTGGCCGCGACCGGCATGGTCGGCTCCGTCGCCGTGCAGGCGGCGCGCCTGCTCGGCGCCGAGAGGGTCGTCGCCGCAGGACGAGACCCGGAGCGACTCGAGCGCGCGCGCGAGCTGGGCGCCGACGAGACCGTACGGCTTGCCGGCGACGGGCTCGCCGCCCGCTTCCGGGAGGCCTGCGGCGGCGAGGGACCGACGGTCGTCGTCGACCCGCTGTGGGGAGAGCCCGCCCGCGCGGCCGTGCAGGCGGCGGCTCCGGGCGCCCGCATCGTCCAGGTCGGGCAGTCGGCCGGGCCTGAGGCGAGCCTGGCGTCCGCCGACATCCGCGGCAGGCAGCTCGTGATCCTCGGCCACACGAACTTCCGGCTCTCGCACGACGAGCGCAGCCGCGCATATGCGGAACTCGCCGACCACGTCGCCTCGGGCCACATCCGGATCGACGTCGAGACCTTCCCGCTCGAGCGGATCGGAGAGGCCTGGGCGACGCAGCAGCAGGGCACGAAGGCAGTCGTCGTCGTCCGGCCCGGGCCCTGAGAGACCGAGGGCTCCGTCTCCGGAGCCCTCGGAGCAGGAGTCCGAGCCGGACTACACGAGGCCCTGGTTGCGCCACTTACGCCGGGTCGTCCTCGGGATCCGCCCCGAGGACATCGAGGACGCGGGAGTCGTGCACGATGCGCACCCCGACCGGCGGATGACCGTCGTCTGCGACATCCGGGAGGACATGGGGTCGGAGGTGTACGTGCACTTCAACGTGGCCGCGGAGCCCGTGACGACGACTGAGGTCGTCGAGGCGCACGTGGTCGACGCCGCCGAGGACGAGGAGGCGAGGATCGCGGCGGAGCGCGCTCGCGGCGGTGGCGTCACCTTCGTAGCGCGGCTGGAGCGCACGACCGGAGCCCGCGAGCGCGAGCCGCTCGAGATCGAGGTCGACGTGACCCGGCTCCACTTCTTCGATCCCGAGACGGGGCTCGAGGTGAGCGCGAGCGACGGGCCCGAGTCAACGACCGGCGGGTAGTCCTCGCGGCACGAGTGAAGCCTCGGCGTGCCGCCGAGCGAGGGGCGCCAGGGGCCGCTCGCGGCGAGCGCTCTCACGCCCTCCAGGCCGCCGGGCGGAGGGGGCTCCACGAGGCGCCGCGTGCTCGAGGAACGCGACGCCTACGAGGCGCGCCGGCGCGACCCTCGCCGCCGCCTCACGCCGAGAGCTGCTTCTCGAGGATCTCTCCGAGGTCGGAAACGACGAGGTCCGCGCCCTCGGCCCGCAACTCCGCGGCGTCCCCGCCCTGATCGACCCCGACGACGACCTCGAAGCCTCCCGCCCGCCCTGCGGCGACCCCGTCTCGCGTCGTCTCGAAGACCACCGTGCGCTCGGGCTCGGCGCCGACACGACGACACGCGGCGAGGAGCATGTCCGGTGCGGGCTTCCTGTGTAGTCCCTCGGCGATCATCGTGTTGCCGTCCACACGATCGTCGATCAGCGTGCCCAGACGAGCGCTGTCGAGCATGAGCTGGGTCGTCGTGCTCCCGGAGACGACCGCGCAGCGAAGCCCGGCGTCGCGCGCGAGCTCCAGGTACAGGCGGGCGCCCTCGTATGCCCTCACGTCACCCTCGCGCAGCTGTCGCTGGAGGACCTCCTTCTTGCGACTCGCGAGCCCGTAGATGCTCTCCGTTCCCGGCGGGTCGTCGGGCTCGCCCTCGGGCAGGGTGAGCCCCCTGCTGGCGAGGAAATGGCGAACGCCGTCGGTGCGCGATTTCCCGTGGATGTGCTCCGGGTAGTCGACGCTCACGCTGAAGGGCACGAAGGCGTGGCCGTCCCGGTCGATCCGCTTGTAGTAGAGCTCGTCGAAGGTCTGACGCCACACCTCCGCGTGGATCGCCGCGCTGCCGACGAGGACGCCGTCGACGTTGAACACGCACGCGGCGACGTCAGATGGGAGTCCCAGCAGACGGCGCACCTCCCACGGCGACACGATCAGACGCACGAGGGCGCGCTTCGAGTACCGATCTCGCGCGAGCGCATCGAGCAGGCTCACCGTCGCGCCCCGCTCGTCGGCGAGCCGCCGCGTCCGATCGCGAACCTCGCTTGCAGGAAGATCGCGCTCTGCGGATCGGAGGGCGACGCGCGCGGCGTCGAGCGCGGCCCACCACCCCCCGATCAGAGCGTCCAGATCGATCCACTCGCGCCTCACATGCGCAGTGTGAAGCCTGGCACGCGCGACGATGCCGCGATGGGTCTGCATGAGAGTGGGCGGACATCGCGTCCCCGTCGTGCGTGGACGCAGCCGGAATCCGACGGGCGGCCGACCGAGAACCGTGCCCTCGCGAGTGTTCGGCGTCGGCTACTTCAGCTCGATCTCGAGGCTGTAGCCACCGTCGAGCGCGGACCAGATCCTGAGCCGCGAACCTCGGGCGGCCGCGACCGAGATCGCGAGGAATCCCCGCTCGTCAGTCCACCGCGTTCCGCCGACCCAGTTCCAGCGACCGCGCTCGTACACCTCGACCCGATAGGGCTGGCGCCCACTGCGAGGCCGCACCTGCCCCCACACCACGGCGTCGGGACCGACGCGATCCGTCTGCGTCAGGGGCAGGCGAAACGCGGCGTAGGAAGGCTTCCTCAGGCCGTTCGACGTCACGAGCCCGCTCTGCCACCCCTGGCTCGCAGCGTCGTCCCGGACGAGGTAGAAGACGAGCATGTCCACGTCCGGCGCGAGGTAGGCGCGCCGCGCTGCACTCGCGTAGTAGCGAGCCTGGACGGCTGGCGAAACGCCGAGGAGCGCATCCGGCGGATTCGTCTGGTAGCCGTACTCGGTCAGCCAGATTCGCGTCGGCCCGAAACTTCGCCGGACCTCGCTCCTCAGTCGCTCGAGCTCGGCCATCGTCAGGGTCGAGCAGCGATCGCACGGCGGACTCCACGGACCCTCGATCTGCGGTCGACTCGGGTAGGGATGATGCGCGTACGCATCCAGTCGGGCACGGAGCGCCCCCATCTCTCGAATCCACTCCACGGGAGAGATGCCGGAGGCGCCAGCACGCGGGGAGGTCATCCCGCCGCCCACGTGTGCGTCGGCGATCGCCTTGTGGATCGCGGCGTACGCCGGGTTGAGAAGCGTCTTCACGTACGTCTGGACAGATGTCGGACGAAGCCACATCGGCTGGTTCGGCTCGTTCCAGATCGTCCAGGACGCGACCCACGGGTACCTCCTGGCCGCGGCATACGCGAAGCTGGCGAAGGAGCGATCGGAGGTCGGTGCCCAGTTCTCCGCGCGTCCACCGTTCGCCCACCCCGGAGCTCCGTACAGCGTCACGACGGCCGTCAGGTCGTGGCGACGGAGCCCCCGCAGGGCCTCGTCCGCGTTCCCCCAGTCGTACGCGGGATCGCCGTGGTCGCGCGGGCTGGCCGGCTTCCGCCGGGCGACCTCGTCCCAGCGAATCGTGAAGCGTACGAGGTCGGCACCGAGACGCCTCAGCTCGGACAGCTTCGAGTCGATCGTCCCCGGCCCGTACAGGAGCCACGCGTCGTCAGTGACGCCGTACTCGATCCCTGGCGAGGCTCGAGCCGGGCCGACGTGCGACGCCATGAGAGTGCCGCAGACACCCACCAGGGCGAGCGCGAGCGACCAGGGTCGCCGAGCGCTCACGCGCGTCGCCGAACCGCGCGAGCGAGCGATGCTGCAAGGCCGGCCCCTGCAACAACGACTCCGGTGCCGACGACCACGAGGAGCGTCCCAGGAGGCCGCCTCAGACCGCTCGCGGAACTCGGAACGTCCTCCGTCGTCTCTCGTCCACCCGACGGCTCCGCCAAGAACAGGGCACGGGAGATGTCGTCCGCTGCGCTGGAGTACGCACGAAGGTCCTCGGGGAGCGCGTCGATCGCAGCCAGCAGGCACCCGGTCTCGAACCGGCCGTCGACCTGCCCGTTCTCGGCCCAGTCGCTGAGGACGGCGTCGGCACACTGTCGGTCGGTCGTCGCTGGCACACCGAGACCACATCCCGACACGACTCCCAGCGCCAGGATCGACGCCAGCAGAACCCCGAGATGGCGAGTGCGACCCGACACGTCGTGCGTACCCCCCTTCGTGAGCAGCGCCGCAATCGGCGCCCCTCCAGCATGTCAGCGCGGTCTGAGGAGGACGTGAATGGCGCGTATGGCGCGTGTAAGCAGACGAGCCTCGAGACGCCATACGTAGTTCCCGGCAACCCGGCTGCGGGCTGTCGGCGATGTCGCACGCGCTCGGCTCTCCGACACTGCTCCACACCGACGCGAGCGAACCGAGGAGGTGCGCATGGCCACCGATACGCTGTCCATCACCGACAACCGCACCGGAGCGGCGTACGAGATACCGATCGAGGAGGGTGCGATCCGCGCGCCCGAGCTCCGGAAGATCCGGGTCGGTGAGGACGACTTCGGCCTCATGAGCTACGACCCGGCGTTCCTGAACACGGCCTCGTGCCGAAGCGCGATCACGTACATCGACGGCGACGTCGGGATCCTCCGCTACCGCGGATACCCGATCGAGCAGCTCGCCGAGCAGAGCACGTACCTGGAGACGGCGTTCCTGCTCCTCTTCGGAGAGCTGCCGGCGGCAGGCGAGCTCGCCGCCTGGGAGGACGAGATCACCCACCACACGTTCGTCCACGAGAACATGAAGCGCCTGATGGAGGCGTTCCGGTACGACGCGCACCCGATGGGGATGTTCATCTCGGCCGTCGCAGCGCTGTCGACCTTCTACCCGGAGGCGGTCCGAATCGGCGACCCCGACAACCGGCTGCTCCAGATCAAGCGACTCATCGCGAAGGTGCCGACGATCGCGAGCTGGGCGTACCGGCACAACCGTGGCCTGCCCTACGTGTACCCGGAGAACGACCTCGGCTTCGCCGGCAACTTCCTCTCGATGATGTTCCGCATGGCCGAGCCCAGGTACCTGGCCGACCCGGCGCTCGAGCGAGCGCTCGAGGTGCTCTTCATCCTCCACGCCGACCACGAGCAGAACTGCTCGGCCAGCGCGATGCGCTCGATCGGCTCGAGCCAGGTCGACCCGTACAGCGCTCTCGCCGGTGCCGCCGCGGCGCTCTACGGGCCGCTCCACGGTGGCGCGAACGAGGCGGTGCTCCGCATGCTCGCGGAGATCGGCGACGTGCGGCAGGTGCCCGCGTACGTCGAGCGCGTCAAGGACGGCGACTTTCGGCTCATGGGGTTCGGGCACCGCGTGTACAAGAACTACGACCCGAGGGCGAAGATCATCAAGGAGACGGCGGACGCGGTGTTCGAGGTGACCGGACGGAACCCGCTGCTCGACGTCGCTCTCGAGCTCGAGCGGATCGCGCTCGAGGACGAGTACTTCGTCTCGCGGAAGCTGTACCCGAACGTCGACTTCTACTCCGGCCTCATCTACGAGGCGCTCGGGCTCCCGGTGGGGATGTTCCCGGTGATGTTCGCGATCCCGAGGACCGCCGGGTGGCTCGCGCAGTGGCTCGAGGGCATCACCGACCCCGAGCAGAAGATCGCCCGTCCGCGGCAGGTGTACCTGGGCGCGGACGAGCGCGACTACGTCCCGCTCCACGAGCGGGCCGGGGCCGAGCTCGTCAGCACGTAACGCTCCCTCTCGGGGGAGCTCGCTCCGAGCGAGCGGGCTCCCCCGGAGTGCGTGCGGGTCAGGCGCCGTGCATCGCGGTCTCGTCGACGGCCGCCTTGACCTCGTAGTACCGCTGTCGCGCCTCGTCGAGCGAGTCGCCGATCGCGGTCAGGCCGATGCGGCCGGCGACGGCGATCGCGCTCACCATGTGGAGGACGACGCCGACCTCGCGCTCCGAGTCCCAGCCGAGCCCGCGCTGTGCGACGACGTCGAGCAGGTCGTCGGGCGTCAGCCTGCGATACGCAGGGTTGTCGAGGTGATCCGTTGCCGCGTAGTGCTTGATGTCGCCCAGGCGGGTGCGCCACTCCCCCGCCAGCGGATCGTACGCGCCGTCGGTGAGTGCCGTGAGCGCGAAGTGCGGGTGGGTCGTCCCGCCACAACGCAGGTTGATCTCGAGCGCGTAGGAGCGCCAGGCGCCCTCGTTGCGCACGGACACGAAGTCGACGGCGGCACGTCCGATGACGCCCTCCTGCGCAAGGCGCCGGCCGACCTTGAGGCCCTCCGCTGCGATCTGCGCCGCGTACTCCTGGTCGGCCGGGAAGTGGCACCCGAAGTACGTCTGGCCGTGAAGCCCACCGAGGATCTGGTCGTGCGTCGACATGATGTCCACCTGCCCCGCCGGGCTCAAGCGGAGCTGCACGCTCGGACTCCGGAGGCCCTCGCCCTCGATCCGCTCCTCGACGATCCCGCCCTGCTCGTCGAGCGCGGCGAGGTATTGCTCGACGGTGATCTCCTCGTCCTCGAGCTCGAGCGCCGAGCGCGGGTCTCGCGCGGCGCCGTCGAGAACGACCATGGCGTTGCCGAGGCCGCTCACGCCCTGGTCGAGCTTGAGCACTGCGCCCCGCGCGTGCGGGCTTCTCGCCCGCAGCTCGGCGAGCGCCGAGGCGAGGTCGTCGCTGCCGCGAACGTCGAACCCGGCGGGGTGGGGGACGTCCTCTTCGCCAAACACCCTCCGGCTGCCGGTCTTCGAGCCGAGCCAGTTCAGCGCTGGGTCGCTGCCGTAGATCGGAAGCTGGAGCTTCTCGGCAAGCATCACCTCGTCGGTGGTCATGCAGAAGGGCAGCACGAGCGCGAGCTCCGGATCGCCGATGAGGCTCCGCACGCGCGCGAGCGCGCCCGGGCGGCCGAGCAGCTTCCGCGTGAGCGGCTCGTTCCGTCCGTCGACGAGCGACACAGGGAGGAATCGCGCACGTGCCTCCGGCGTGTCGAGCTCGGGTACCAAGCCGAAGTAGTAGTCGAGGAGTCGCGGGAGGATCGGCTGCGAGGTCACGTAGACGACGCGGGAGCGAGGCGCGCGCAGGAGGCTGAGCACCATGCACAGGAAGCGCTCCTCGTACGCCGGGAACACGGGCACGAGCTGATCGGGAACGTCCAGGCTGACCGAGTGCACGACCACGACGGTCCGCTCGACGTCCCCGATGGAGCGCAGGGTCACGGCCGGCCAGAGTCGGCGGAACCGCTCCTGGAGCTCGTGGAACGACTGCTCTGCCATTCCGGGACGGTACTTCGCAGAGAGTCGCGTTGCTAGCGTGGCGCCGTGGAGTCGTCGCTGGAAGGGCGTGTCCTCCCCGTCGCGGGCGCCGCGGGCGGCCTCGGCCCGACCGTGGTCGCGCGGCTCGCCGCGCAGGGTGCCCGTGTCTGCGCGTGCGGCCGAGACGGCGCGAGCCTGCAGGCGCTGGCAGCGGACGTCCCGGACATCGACACCGACGTCGTCGACCTCCTCGACCCGGTTGCGACGCGGGCCTGGGCGGAGGAGCTCGCCTCACGCCACGGGCGCGTCGACGGGCTCGTCCACCTCGTCGGCGGCTGGCGTGGTGGCACGCCGATCGAGGAGGCGCCGCTCGAGGACTGGGACGTCCTGAGCGCGCTCCTCGTGCGAACGGTTCAGAACGCCACCCAGGCGTTCGCTCCGCACCTTCTGGCGAGCGGCCGAGGACGCTTCCTGCTGGTTTCGAGCGGTCAGGCGCAGGCGCCCACCCATCGGAACGCGTCGTACGCCGCCGCGAAGGCGGCCGCGGAGACCTGGACGCTGGCGCTCGCCGACCGCTTCCGCGGCTCGGGGGCGACCGCGAACATCGTGGTCGTCGGCGCCATCGTGACGCCTGCGATGCGCGCCGACAGTCCCGCCAAGGACTTCTCGACGTTCACTCCGGCCGAGGAGATCGCCGAGGCGATCGCCTACCTCTGCTCCGATGCGGCCGGCTCCATGAACGGCCAGCGGCTCACGCTCCGTGGCGGCGCCTAGTCACGCGACCCGAGCGAGCCGACGTTCCGGGGTCCTCGTGCAGCGACGGCGCGCGTGGCCGGGCAACGGCGTCGCGGGTCAGAGGTTCCAGCCGCCCGCGACCTCGAGCACCTGGCCCGTGAGGTACGCGCTCTCGGGCGCGACGAAGAACAGCACCGCGTCGACGACCTCGTCGATCCGGCCCTCGCGCCCGGCCGGGATCTCCGCGAGCGGCTTCGTGGCAGAGGTCTCGATCACTCCCGGGGCGACGACGTTGGCCGTGATCCCGTTCGCCGCCTCCGCGCGGGCGATCGCCTTCGTGAGGAGCACGACACCCGTCTTGGCGATCGCGTAGGCGACGAGGTCGGGACGTGCGACGAGGTTCAGCGCGCCCGCGTAGCCGAGGTTGACGATCCGCCCGCCTCCCGCCTCGCGCATGAGGGGAACGGCGGCGCGGCACGTCGCAAAGGTCGCCTCGAGGTTCGTCGCGAGGACGTCGTCCCACTCGTCGTCCGTCAGCTCGGCGATGGGCGCGTACACGTAGTTGCCGACGTTGTTGACGAGCACCGCGAGCCCGCCGAGTCGGGCGTGCGTCTCTCGCACCAGGGTCGCTGCGGCGCCGCGGTCGGTGAGGTCGGCCTGGAGCGTGACGGCGCGGACCCCGAGCGCCTCGATCTCGGACCGGGTCGCCTCGGCGTCGGCCCGCGATCGCCGGTAGTGGACGGCGATGTCGAAGCCCGCCCGCGCGAGCCCGAGCGCGATCCCGCGCCCGATCCCGCGCGCCGACCCCGTGACGAGCGCGGCACCGTTCCTCATCGGGCGAGCGCGGCGCGCGCCAGGCGCTCGCGGCGGAGCTGGAGCGGTACCGTCAGCGCGAGGGCGCCGAGCACGAGCCAGAGGTAGAGCTCCGGCACGCGGGCGACGAGGCAGACTCCGAGGACGGCGAGCTGCGTCGAGAGGCCGAGGTTCGCGAGGATCGTGACAGTCGCCCGATCCTCGTAGGCAAGCCTCGCCGCACGGACCCGCTCCGGTCGCTCCTCGTTTGCGATCAGGCGGTCGAATCGTCGTCGCGAGATCGCGCGCACGACTCGGTCGAGCGGGGCGAACACGAGGCGGTACAGCGATCCGAGCAGCCGCTCCGCACGCGTGCCCGCCGACGGCGGCAGTGGAGACGCGATCCCGTGTGCCTCGCGGTAGGCCTGCGTCGCGTTGTAGTCGAGCGCGAGCAGGAGCGTGAGCGCCGCGAACGACGCCAGCGAGAGCAACGGCTGTCCCGTCACGTAGGCGAGCCCGGCGAAGATCGCCGCGTTGACCACGAGATCCACCTCGGTGTCGAGGTACCGCCCCGCGAGCGTCACCCGACCCGTCAGACGTGCCAGCTGACCGTCCACGTTGTCCAGCAGCGTCTTCGTCTGGAGGAGGACGGCAGCGCCCAGGAGCTCGCCTCGAGCGAGCACGAGCGCGCCCGCGAGCCCGGCCGCGGCGTTCGCGAGAACGACCGCGGGCGGTGGGACGCGAAGACGCGCGAGCGGCAGGGTGAGCACGTCCGCGAGCGGGCGGAACACCACCTCGAGCACGAGCTCCCTGCCCGCGCGGCGCGGCTCGCGGCTCGCACGCATGCCCCCGGCCGCATTCTCTGCCGGCGTCGTCATCGTCCGTCGATCGTAGATACTCCCGGCGTGCCGGCAGACGATTGGAGAGAGGTCGACGGCGCGCTCGAACGGACCTTCCGGCTCCCGAGCTTCGTCGCCGCGCTGACGTTCGTGAACCGCGTGGGCGAGCTCGCCGAGGCCGAGAGTCACCACCCCGACATCGCGATCCACTACGACCGGGTGACGCTCCGCTGGTGGACGCACACGGCCGGCGGAGTCACCGAGCGCGACTACGAGCTCGCCGCGAAGACGAGCGCGCTCGCCCCTTAGGACAGCGGCCGCACGACCACCACCGGGCAGAGCGCGTGATCGACGACGTGACGGCTCACCGAGCCGAGCAGCGCCGCTCTGAGACCGGAGCGCCCGTGTGACCCCACGACGACGAGATCGGCGGTCTCGCTCTCGCTCACGAGCACCTCGCCGGCTCCGCCTTCGACGAGCCGTAGCTCGACGTCGACCGGGGGCACACCGGCGAGCGCCTCCTGCACGGACGCCTCGAGATCGGCACGGGCCGCGTTCGCCTCCGCGTCGAGCGTGCCGGGGAGATCGCTCGACGGGATCGCCAGCATTCCGGGATCGCCGATCGGCGCGGGGGCGACGAACGACCAGGCGCGGACCGCGAGGAGACGCGCGTCGCGAAGACGAGCCTCGGCCGCTGCCCAGCGGAGCGCCTCGGCCGAGGCCTCGGACCCGTCGGCGCCGACCACGATGGTGCCCGCCATCGGCTCCAGCGTACCTCCACCGCGCTGGGACGACGACGTGCGGGTGGATAAGGTGGCCGGTGATGGCACCGCAGCGCGTCGCCGTCTGTGACGTGGGGCCGCGCGACGGCCTCCAGAACGAGCCAGGCGTCCTGAGTCCCGCGCGTCGTGGGGAGCTCGCACGCCGGCTCGCGGGAGCAGGAGTGCCCGCGGTCGAGGTGGCGAGCTTCGTCGACGCCCGCCGCGTACCGCAGATGGCCGGTGCCGAGGAGGTCGTCGCCGCGATCGGCGACGTGGGTGGCGTCGTGCTCGCCGGGCTCGCGCTGAACGAGCGCGGCTACGACCGGCTCCGGTCGACGGGACTGGCGGAGGTGCGCTTCGCGTTCGGCGTGACCGAGTCCTTCAACCGGCGCAACCAGGGCGCGTCGGTCGCCGACTCCCTGGACGCGGCCCGCCGCATCGTGGCGCGCGCCCGCGAGGACGGCATTCGGTCGGCCGTGACCCTGAGCGTGGCGTTCGGGTGTCCCTTCGAGGGGGTCGTGGAGCCGGAAGACGTGCTCGCCCTCGCCGAGCGGATCGCCGAGTGCCGGCCCGACGCGCTCCTCCTCGCCGACACGATCGGCGTCGCCGCACCGCGGGAGGTACGGGCGCTGGTCGGAGCGGTCGCCGGGCTCGGCGTCTTCGTCGGAGGCCACTTCCACAACACCCGCAACACCGGCTACGCGAATGCCCTGGCGGCCCTCGACGCCGGCGCGGCGCTTCTCGACGCCTCGATCGGAGGCCTCGGCGGCTGCCCCTTCGCTCCCCGGGCGACCGGCAACATCGCAACCGAGGATCTCGTCTACCTCCTCCACCGCGAGGGCCTCGACACAGGAGTCGACCTGGACGTGCTGATCGAGGTGTCGACATGGCTCGAGGACGTGCTCGGACGGCGGCTCGAGGGCCAGCTCTACCGCGCGGGTGACTTCCCGCCAGGTGCTAGAAGCTGACGACCTTGTCCGCCCAGAGCGTCCAGTCCGTCAGCTCCTCGACCGACGAGTGCGTCGCACCCTCGGCGAGCCGATCCTCGGTGATCCCGCGCGCCTCGAGACACGTGCCGCAGCAACCCACCGGGACTCGCTCCTCTGCGAGGCCCTGCAACATGGACTCGAGGTTGTAGTACCCGTCCGGCGTGTGCTGTCCGGCGAGTGCGCATGCGACCGCATCGCCCACGAGGAAGACACGGACGCCGATCCCCTCCCGCCCGGCGAGCGAGAGCGCCAGGCGCAAGGCGTTGTACGAGCGCTCGCTCCCGTACGGCGGGCCGTTGATCACGATCAGGTAGTCCATGCACCGAGCGTCCACCAGTGCGATGCGGCGCGCATCCGCGAGATCACGGACTCCGTCGCGGGAAACAGCCGACCTCAGCAGCGAGCGGGACGGATCGTCCCCCGCACCTCGCTCAGCTCGAGCCCACCCGCCCGGCCGCGCAGGACGACCTCGTCGCCGTCCTCGAGGAACGAGCGGGTGCTGCCGTCGCCGAGCCGGATGGGACGCTCGCCGTTCGAGGTCAGCTCGATCAGCGAGCCCTCGCTCCCGTGCTGCGGCCCGGAGATCGTCCCGGACGCGAAGAGGTCACCCGTCGCCAGGGCGGCGCCGTTCACCGTCGCGTGCGCGAGCTGCTGAGGTGCCGTCCAGTACACGCCCCGGGCATTGGTTCGCGAGATCACGGACCCGGAGAGCTCGACCTCCAGTGCGACGTCGAGCGCCCACTCGCCCGGCACCCGCAGATACGGAAGGGGCTCCGGATCCTGGGGCGGCCCGGGCACGAACCGATCCTCGAGGAGCGCGAGCGGAGTCACCCAGGCGGCAACCGACGTCGCGAAGGACTTTCCGAGGAAGGGCCCGAGCGGCTGGTACTCCCACGCCTGGAGATCGCGCGCGCTCCAGTCGTTGACGAGCACGACGCCGAAGACGTGGTCGCGGAACGACGAGCCCGCGACCCGCTCGCCGAGGCGGCTGCCGACGCCGACGACGAACCCGAGCTCGAGCTCGAGGTCCAGCCGCCGGGAGGGCCCGAAGCGGGGCTCGGCCTCGTCGAGCGCCTTCGTCTGGCCGCACGGGCGCACGATCGGGGTGCCGCTGACGACCACCGTCCCGCCCCGTCCGTGGTAGGCCACCGGGAGATGGCGCCAGTTGGGGAGGAGCGGATCGGCGTCCGGACGGAACAGCCGCCCCATGTTGGTCGCGTGCTCGAGCGAGGAGTAGAAGTCGACGAAGTCGGCGACGGCGAACGGTAGCGCCGTCGTCGCTCGCTCGAGGGGCACGAGGTCCGCGCCGGCCGCGACGAGCTCGTCGACCCGGCCGAGGGTGTCCTCCCACGCGCTCCGGCCGAGCGCGAGGAACGGGTTGAGGGTCGCCGCCGCGAACACGGAGCCGAGGCCCGCAGCGGCGAGATCGAGGATCCCTCCCCCGACCCGAAAGCCGACGCGAGGGGGCTCGCGATCCGTCGAGAAGACGCCGAAGCCGACGCCCCCCGTCACAGCGGGAGAACCCCCAGCGCCTCCAGCTCCTCGACGGGCTCGACGAAGCTGCAGCTCCCGATGGAGTGCAGCCGCCTCCGGCGCACATCCGCGAGGACGGCCGCGCCCGCGGAGCGATCCCGCCAGCGGAACGAGTCACGCCCGAGGACGAAGGCCTCGGGGTCCTCCTCTCCGAGCGCGTCTTCCTCGTCCCCGAACGCCACGGCGGCGAGGAGGTTGAGGAAGCCGTGCTCGCCGTCCGAGCGCACCGCGTGATGGAGGCCGGCGGTGGCCTTGAACACGAGCTCGCGGTCGCGGCAGGCGCGAACGAAGGCGGAGAGCTCCGGAGCGCTCGGGGTCACCGCTCCGCCGCAGCGCACCTTGGCGCGGAGGCCGAGCGCGACGAGCGCATCGAGCCGCTCTCCGAGGCCCTCGTCGAGCGGCGTCTCGACGTAGACCTCGGGGGCGACCTCGGTGAGCGCAGAGAGGTCGTCCCGGAACGGTGCCTCCGCAGACTCGACCTTCGTGGGGGACGGCAGCGGCGCGTCGAGCACGAGGCTGAGGGTGCGCCCGCCGGCGGGCAGCTCGTCGAGTCTGGACGCCGGCCAGACGAGCCTGCCGAGCATGAACGCGCTCGCGCTCGCGCCCGCCCGCTCGTCCGCGACGATGGCATCCGCGACCGGGAGGGAAGCAGGCGGGAAGAGCGGCGCGTGGTCGATGAGGTGCGCGAGGAGCGCGCGGCGAGCGTCGGCATTCACGTTGCGCCCGATCTTCGCAGAGAGTCGCTCAAGCGCGTTCCGCCGACATCCGATGAAACGGGAATCGAGCGATGTCGAACCCTGCCCCAACGGGGCCCTTTCCCAGGCCACAGCTGAGTCGCGTCTCCGCAGGATCGGCGGAGCCCTACCGGCGGCTGGCCGAGGTCTTCCACGACGTTCTCTCCGAGCAGAGCCTCGAGGCGCTCCTCGAGCTGATCGCAGACGCGCTGGCCGAGCTCGTCCCCTACGACGACGTCCACATCTACGAGGCCGACGAGGCGACGCAGGAGCTCGTTCCGGTGCTCGCCCGCAGCAGGTGGGCGGACGAGGTGATGCGGGAGCGCGTCTCGTTCGGCGAGGGCATCACCGGCTGGGCGGTGCAGCGCCGCGAGGCCGTCCTCGCGAATCAGGCTCACCTCGATCCGCGAGTCCGCTTCGTGCCCGGTACGCCCGTCGATCCCGAGGCCCTCGTCACCGTGCCGCTCGTCGCACGCGGTCAGCTCAAGGGAACGCTCAACATCTACCGCGTCGGCGCCGAAGCCGAGTTCAGCGAGGAGGAGTTCCTGATCGCGAAGCGCTTCGGCGACGCCGCCGCGCTCGCGCTCGACAACGCCCACACCCGGGCGAGGCTCGAGCACCAGGCGGAGACCGACGCGCTCACGGGCCTCTACAACCATCGCGCCTTCCACGAACGCCTCCGGGAGGCGCTCCAGCAGGCCTCGGCGCGGCGCGGCTCGCTGGCCCTCGTCATGCTCGACCTCGACGACTTCAAGCGCGTCAACGACATCTACGGCCACGGCGTGGGAGATCAGTTCCTGTCGCAGATCGCGGACGTGCTCCAGGCCTCGGTGCGCTCGACCGACGCCGTGTGCAGAGTCGGAGGCGAGGAGTTCGCGGTCATCGTCCCCGGCGGCGACCTCGCGGGCGCGACAAGGCTCGCCGAGCGGGTCGCGGGAGAGGTGGCGATGCTCGACGTGCAGGCGGTGGGCAGGCTCACGTTCTCCACCGGGGTGGCGCTCGGGCCCGAGCACGCCGCCAACCCGCGCGAGCTCGTCGCGTGTGCCGAGGCGGCGATGATGACCGCGAAGGCACGGGGCAGGGGGCTGATCGTCCCCTTCGACGAGACGGCGCTCGAGCGACCCGCCGAGGGCACGATTCGGCGCGACGACGGTCGCTCGATCGCGTACCTCCGGATGCTCCAGAGCCTCTCCGGAAAGCTGTCCCGCCTGAACGACGTCGCGCAGATCGGCCAGGCGATCGCGGACGAGCTCCACCTGCTGATCGACTACCACAACTGCCGCGTGTTCCTGCGCGAGGAGGACGACCTCGTCCCGGTCGCCTTCCGCGGGGCGCTGACGGCCGCCGACCCCGAGCGTCCGGCCGAGCTGTCCGGAACCGTCGTGGGCCGCGGCATCACCGGCCGCGTCGCCGAGACAGGGGAGGCGCTGCTGATCGGAGACGCAGCCCGCTGCGAGTTCGGAGAGCTGATCGCCGGCACGGCCGACATCGAGGAGTCGCTGCTGGCCGTCCCGTTCACGTACGGGATGAGCGTGATCGGGGTTCTCGTGGTGTCGAAGCTCGGCCGCGACCAGTTCGACGCGGACGACCTGCGCATGCTCGAGGTGCTCGCCGGCCATGCGGCCGTCTCGCTCGAGAACGCGCGCCTCTACGAGGCGCAGCGTCGGGAGGCGGAGACGGCGAAGGCGCTCCTCGCGTTCGGTCGCGACCTCGCCGAGGCGGTCGGGCTCGCCGATGTCGCCGGCCGGGTGGCGGCGGGCGTCTGCGGCCTGCTCGAGAGCCCGAGCGCGTCCGTCTGGCTCCAGGAGGCGGTCTCCCGTGATCTCCGCCGGCTCGGCACGCACCCGGCAGCCACGACGCCGGAGGACGGGGAGGAGCTCGTGCCCGCCGAGCAGCTCGAGGGGTGGATCGAGCAGACAGACCCGTGCGCCGTCAGCGACGAGGACGTTCCGGCCCTCGCCTCCGCGCTCGGACGTGCCGGCGGCTCCCTCGCCCTCGCCCCGTTCGTCGTCGAGGGACGCTGGGGGGCCATCGTCGCGCCGATCCCGGGACGACCCTCGCTGCGAGAGCGGGAGCTCGAGCTCCTCGTCAGCCTCGCTCATCAGACGCGGCTCGCCATGCAGACGGCCGTCGGCTACGAGAACCTCGAGCGAACGTTTCTCTCGACGGTGGAAGCGCTCGCGAACGCGCTCGAGGCGAGCAACGAGTCCACGTCGACACACGCCCGCGTGATTACCGACCTGGCGCTCGAGGTCGGTGAGGAGCTCGGCCTCGAGACGGAGCAGCTCAAGCGGCTCGAGCTCGGTGCGCTCTTCCACGACATCGGCAAGATCGGCATTCCCGAGCCCCTGCTGACGAAGTCGGGGCCGCTGACCGAGGAGGAGCGGCGCGTCGTCGAGACGCATCCCGTCCTCGGGGAGCGGATCATCGCCCCGATCGAGCAGCTCGCGGACGTGCGGCCCGTCGTTCGGAGCGCGCACGAGCACTACGACGGCAGCGGTTATCCCGACGGCTTAGTCGGAGACCAGATCCCGCTCGAGTCGCGGATCGTGCTCGCGTGCGACGCGTACTACGCGATGACGACCGATCGTCCGTACCGCGCGGCACTCGGCCTCGACGAGGCCCGCCGTCGCCTGGTCGAGGCCTCGGGATCGCAGTTCGACCCGCAGGTCGTCGACGCGCTGCTCCGCGTCCTCGACGAGACCTAGGACGCCCTGGTCAGCCGATCGGTATCCAGCTGCACTTCGGGTCGCACGTGACCGCGTAGATCACACGCTGATCCTTGACGGGCTTGCCATCGGGCGAGAAGGCACGGTAGACGCACCGGAACCCCGGCTCCGCCACCTTGCAGTCCACCCGGATCGTGTGCCCCTCGCCGAGGTTCGCAGCGATCGAGGGCTTGATGGTGCGAGTGATCAGCTTCTCGACCTGGGTCGTCGTGAAGTCACCGGTCGCCAGCGTCGTGGTCTCCTGAACGGCGGTGGACTCGTCGCCGGACCCGCCGCCGCACCCTGCCGTCACGACCGCGACGACCCCGACGCAGACGAGCACACCCAGTCCGCGAACGGCCTTCACGACTTCGCCCCACGGGACGCGCGCAGAAAGGCGACGACACTGCGGAGATTCGCGTCGCCCAGCGCCGCGTACGACGGCATGAGGCTTCCCTTGTTAACGCACGTCGGGCAGCGTAGCCGCCGCAGCAGCTCTGCATCCGACCGCCCGCGGAGCCCCTCGGTGGTGAGGTCCGGCCCCGGGCCCCGACCACCTGCGCCCGCGTACGTATGACAGGTGAGGCAGCCGACCGACGCGACGATCTTGGCCCCTGGGATCGCAGCTGCAGGCAGACGGGCGGCACGCGTCCACCGCGAGACGGTCGCACGGCAGGACGCCTTCGCCGAGCACGCCGCGACCGGGTTGGCCGGGAGCTTCGGGGGTGGGCTCGTGTACGGCCGTCCGATCAGGAACGACACGAGATCGTCGAGTTGCCTGCGGCTCAGCTCCTTGAACGACCGCATGACGCCGCTCGTGAAGCCGGGCGTGACATCGACGTTCGGCGCCACGATCCCCTCGGCGACGAACGGCCCGACCGGTCTCCCGAGCGAGCGGGCCCGCTCCGCCAGCCCATCGGGCGTGAGCGGAGGGCCGACCGTCGGAAAGGTCGCCTCCGCCGTCAGCGCGTGGCATCCCCCGCATCCGAACTCGACGAACACGCCACGACCCGCGGACGGGCTTCCTGCCGATCCCGACGTCGCGCCGATCGCCGACGGAGCCCCCGACGCCACCAGGGCGCTCCATCCCGCCAGAAGCCCTGCGACGACCCCCGACAGGAGCAGGATTCGACCGGAGCGAGCCACGCGACCATGGTATAGCCGCGGCCTGGCGCAACCTCCGGACTACCCCGAACAACCCCGCAGGAGGGACTCGGAGAAGATTGCGGACTTTCCGCAGAGCCTGTACGTGTGCCCGCTCTTTCGGGCTCAGCTAAGCTCCTTGCCAACTTGTGCGAATCCATGGGTGGTCCCTGTCCCCGACAGAAAGGATCGGTAATGAGAGCTCTCAAGCTGCTCGTCGTGGCGGCGGCGGCGGCCACGGCGCTCGCGATCGCCGTGCCGGCACCCGGAGCCAACGCCCCGTTCCCGATGAACCCGTTTCCCGCGGCAGAGGTCGGCTACACGTTCAATCTGCAGACCCTCTTCGGCCACGGGTCGAGGGTGCGCCCCGCGGTGTACTGCGCCGACTCGAGCGTGTTCCGCCGGGGGCAGCAGGTCGTCTTCCGCCTGT
>Ga0233418_10000018_pt1 | contig 36114 bp, 35 predicted proteins | sample Sediment_Towuti__FD_189021 | JGI IMG/M metagenome (GOLD analysis project Ga0233418, IMG submission 189021) | Sediment microbial communities from Lake Towuti, South Sulawesi, Indonesia - Sediment_Towuti_2014_1_MG | ecosystem: Environmental > Aquatic > Freshwater > Lake > Sediment | place... | reverse complement strand
TAATCAATCTAAATGAATTTGTAATAGAAAATAAGCTAGTTTACCCGGATAAGGCTCTAGGTGTTTATGACGTTCACATAAGAAAAGCATCATTATTACTGAGAAAGGAAATTAAAAAGTATGATGATGTGGTTATTTCAGGACATCTTGCTCCATATTTACTGATGCCCACTCAGGCTGATCTAGTCGTGATCCTACGACGTTCGCCGGAGTTTCTTTTGAAGACATTTAAAGAAAGAAAATATACGATATTAAAAATAAGGCAGAATATAACAAGCGAGATTCTCGGTATAACGTTGTATGACAGCATAAAAAAATTTGGAAAGCAAAAAATTATTGAATTTGATACGACAAAAATATCTAGCAAAGAAATTATCAAACGTCTAATTGAGGCATTAAACGATGATTCAAAAAGGAGAATGGAGAATATTGATTGGATGCCTACATTGAAGCATCAACACGATATTTTGAACCTGATATCATATTAGCTACGTTAAATAACAGTTTGCTATTGTCAAAACTAGAGCTTTTTTTCCCTTTGTTCCACAATCTAACATGATTTAAATAATAAATGATGTTGAGAAAAAATATCAACCGGTTTTCATGATGAGCAGGGTAAGAATTGGTGTTGATGTTGGGGGTACGTTTACCAAATCAGTAGCGATAGATATGAACACAGGTAGGATAATCGGAAAGGTTACGGTCCCAACCTCTCATTTCTCACAGGAAGGCGTATCAACCGGTATTGTAGAGTCACTAATTAAGCTTATTCGAAAGGAAGACATCAATGTATCAAATATAGAATTAATATCTCACAGTACAACTCAGGCTGTTAATGCACTATTAGAAGGCGATACGACAAAGGTGGGAATTATTGGGATGGGAGTAGGTCTGGAAAAAAATGATATCATGAAAAGAACAAACTTGGGTAACGTTAAGCTGGGGCCCAATAAATATTTGAGTACGTGTTATAGATTTTTGGATACTTCAAAATTCTTGGATGAAAAAGAGATTTCACGAGTAATAAAAGAATTGAAGGATGAGGGAGCGACGGTACTTATTGTTAGTGAAGCATATGGTGTTGACGATCCTAGTAATGAACTGTATGTCATGCAAAAATCAGATCTACCAGCAACTGCAGGTCATGAACTAACTGGGATATATGGTCTTGAAATAAGGACTCTAACTGCCGCCATAAATGCTAGTATATTATTAAAGGCCATTGGCACTGCAAAATATGTCGAAAAAGCTGTACGTCAACAAGAAATCTTTGCTCCACTTACGATAATGAAGGGGGATGGTGGTTTGACCGATATGAATACTTTTAAGACGAAACCAATTTTGACAGTTTTATCAGGACCTGCTGCAAGTGTTGCAGGGGCTCTATTACATTTAAAAATACTTAATGGAATTTTCATAGAAGTTGGAGGCACATCAACAAATATTTGTGTCATAAAAAATGGTAAACCTGAAGTCAAATACGTTACCATAATGGAGCATCCAACATGCATTAAATCATTAGATGTCAAAGTAGTCGGAATAGCTGGTGGTTCTCTTGTGAGATGGTCAGGAAAAAAAATAACTGATGTAGGACCTAGATCTGCACATATTTCGGGTTTGAAGTATTCATGCTTCGCTGAACCTCAGGAATTAGAAGGAGGACAAATAGTAACATTCATGCCTAAAGAGGGAGACCCGATTGATTATATTGGAATCGAAGCTGGTGCGGGAAAGAGGTTTGCAATAACCACCACTTGTGCTGCTAATGCTTTGGGATTAATCCCTGATAATGATTACGCAAGAGGTGATAAAGAATCTGCACAACTAGCGTTATCAATTTTGGGACAAAGATTGGGAATGAATATGGAAGAAGTAGCAAACAAAATTCTAGATATTTCAACCAAAAAGATAATTCCGACTATTAGAACTTTAATCAGAGAGTACAAATTAAAGGATGATAAATTTGTATTAATAGGTGGTGGTGGCGGTGCATCGGTCCTTGTTCCACTTATTGCAAAGAAATTGGAGTGTCAGTTTAGAATAGCTGATAATTCAGAAGTCATATCTTCTATCGGTGTTTGTACTGCATCAATTCGAGAAGAAAGGGAAAAGATAATTGAAAATCCCACCCCTGATGACGTATCTCTTTTTATTCAGGAAGTTGAAAAAATTGCTATTTCCAAGGGCGCTCTTCCTGAATCGATCACCACTCAATCTGAATATATAAGTGAGAAGTCTATTTTACGTGTTACTGTCAATGGTAATATGAAGTTAGATGTGAGTGCCAATGATGCAAAAGAAATTGATGATGAGGAAGCTGAAGTATTGGCATGCGAGCTCTTTGGTATCAATGAAGGTGTGCATAGAATATTCAATATGAAAGATTATTACATTTTTGCATGCGAAATACATAAAAAGAAATTGTTTTTGAAATCAAAGAAGCAACCTGTATTGGTACTAGATAAGTTCGGACATGTGAGAGTATCGATTGAAAATGCCGATATCTATAGCGGTAGTCCTCAAGAAATGAAAGAAAGAATTGAATCATTGGTAAATGAAGATGGCTTCTCAAAAGATGATCTCGCGCCGCAAATACATATTGTTGATGGAAAAAGAATTTTGGATTTTTCTAGCTTGTCGTCGACTGCACATGTCCTAAAAGCAGTAACTGATGAGTTAGATAGAACCGTTAATAATCAGGTAACAATAATTATTAAAGTTTAATGAAAAAAGTTTGATATTACAAAGCATTAATGATCTACGAAATAGTTTGATATTACGTTACTTAAATCAACTTTAGCAAATTCATTTGGAATGGAATTGGTGGATATGACTTCCTTTACACCGGCCTTGAATAATTTTTCTTTGGCATCATCAAGTAGGAGTGCATGGGTACAGACGACATATACATTCTCAATATTATTTTTTTTCAGAATTTCAGTCGCTTTAATGATACTATTACCAGTACTTATCATATCATCCACAATAAGAGCGTCTCTATTTTCCAACGGTTGTTGATCACTAAGCGATATCGATACGTCGCCGGTGAATCTATCTCGTGTCTTGATTAATGATAACATATCTATGTCGATAACTCCTGCAAATTTCTTTGCTCTTTGTATTCCTCCCTCATCAGGGGAAATGACTATGGGTTTGTTCAATGTTATATTTTTTTTAACATAACAAGCTAAAGAGGGAATAGCACTTAGATCGACTGTCTCAAAAGAATAATTCAATGATTCGGGACTGTGGGTGTCAATAGTTACTAACTTTGTTGTTCCTAATGATGCCAAAATTCGTCCTATTAAATTAATGGTTACTATCTCTCCGTCAACAAATACCTTGTCTTGTCTTGAGTATGCTAAATACGGATTGACCACACAAATATCGCTAGCGCCGTCTTGTTTGCATTTGTAGATAATCATGAAAAGCTGCATAAGATGCTGATCTGTAGGAGGATATGTGGAATGAACAATGATGCAATTCCTTTTAGCTACGTTATCAAGTCTGATTTTGCTTTCTCCGTCTGCAAATACACGTAGTTCGGCATTTTCATACGGAACATCCAGATTTAATGAAATATTTTTTGCAAGAGATGAATTTCGGTTATCTGAAATAATTACAGTCTTATTTTTTTGCAATGTAAGAATATGAAAATATTTTTTGATCGACTATTTAAAAGTGTTAAATTAGCTTCATGAATTAGTTATTCTTTATATGGAACGCAAAATGTTTTCATATCTTCAGCCAAGTCCACATTGCTGTGAATGGTTCTTGCTTCTTCCAAGAGAATATTTGGATCATCATACCTTGAACTGAAATGAGTAAGAATTAGCTTGCTACAATTTGATTCCTTGGCAAGTAGAGCAGCCTCTGTTGAAGTTGAATGAAATGTCTCTATTGCTTTATCTTGATAATCATGATTGTAAGTTGATTCGAAAATTAGGATATCACAAGAATTAAAAAAATCCTTAAGCTCAGTGGACGGCCTCGTATCCCCAGATATACCTATTTTACGGCCTTTTCTTTTTGGTCCAACGACTTCATTTGATTTTATTAATTTTCCATTAACAAATACATCTTCACCATGCTGTAGCTTTCGATACAATTCTCCTTTAGGAATAGAAAATTTGGACGCTTTCTCAACATCGAATACGCCTGGTCTGGGATGTTCAGTAATGCAAAAGGAAAATGCATGTATTGAGTGGTCAGCTTTACAGCAGCTAATCTGATATTCATCTTCCGATGCGATTACTCCTTCCTTGTCAATTACATGAATAACTATTTCAAAGGCCAATTCAATATTGATAATACGAAAATTCTCGCAGATAAATTCTCTCAATCTCGATTCGCCATAAATATCAATTTTTTTTGTGCGTCCTAACAGAGACAAGGTCTGGAAAAATCCTACTAGTCCTAAACAATGGTCAATATGCAAATGACTTATGAACATTTTCATCTTCTTATTTATTCCTAATTTTGCTTGAAGGAAGTTCCTTTGCATCCCTTCACCTGCATCAAATACCAACAATTCCCCTCCTCTTTTAACCGCTATAGATGACAAACACCTTTTTTTGGTTGGAATTGCTGCGGATGTTCCAAGAAATACAATCTTCATGTCGGCCATAAATAATACATCATTAAGTGATCTGGTAAATTATAAGCGTTTGTTTGAACGGTAACATCATAAAAAAATCCTAATTATTGATGTAATTTCGTCTTGTAAACATAATTCAATTAAAATTATGCTAGTATCTTGAAAAAATCTTTTAAGAGTAGTTTTTGGCTTTGAGAAAGAACGTCATAAGATTCGATAAACTCTTTTTCTATTGAAATTTGTTCTTTTAGTACGGAACGCAATCTTTCGATTGTAATGGGTGTAATGATATCAATTTCACCTGTAATGTAAGAATAAATATATGCGCTAATAATTTTTATTACAAATGATGGTATTGTTTTTAACAAAAGTAAAATACTTTTTTTCATGACGTCATTACCAGAAATATTACTGTTCATATTATTGAAGTAAGATTCTAGTATTGTCATTCTGATATTTCCCAGCTCTTCGATGGATGATGCAACTAAAATTCCCGTTTCTGTTAATTCATAGAAAGGAACTCCTTCTAACTGGAGTGCCTTTGGTCCACGCCTAAGTGGCAAACGACCTGCTTCCCTAACCACACCCGAGGGAATCAAAACTTCGTCAAGATCCTTGAAAATTCCAGAATAGATATTCTGCCAAAGAATACCATTACTTTTTGCAATAGCATGTGCAATGGCCGTTCTAGTTTTTAGTTCTGGATTTTTTTCCAGCGCCAGATGAGTAATAATGCCCCTTTGTCTTTTAGCTTCACCAGTAAACTTGTTTTTCTTTGTTTTAAACGTATCAAAGATTGCTATATGAGGTGTTTTTTGCCTCAATGAGTTCTTTCACCGGCTATTAGGAGCATGTTTTCCAATTATCAATCAAGTCTTTTATATTCTAATTGTATGATTTCTGATTATTATTCCAGTGCCTGACATAAACAGAAAAATATCCAAATTGTGTGAATTTTTATGTCAAAATTATGATTTTCACGTGATTGCTATTTAGTAAGAAATTTCAAACTAACGTTCACCTAATTCTCAATCAAATGAAATCAATAATTGTATGTTGATTCTTTACTTCCTGTTTAAATAACAAGCTTAATTCCGCTTGCAGTGTGTCTATTCTGCTAGTTAGATATTCGTTTATCTTGAACTGTGAGCAAATATTTAGTGCAGTTTGTACATATTTCTCTACAGAACCTCGTGTTACCGTTTGTAATAATTCATGATGACATTCCAAACACTTACCAACTAATGGCATCCTTCTATATTTTTGTCCACATTTGGTGCACCTAAATGATTGTGATGAAAAGGCTCTCAGATTTCCCATGATGTCTGGTAAGATATGAGTCGTTAACACCATGGCCATTACTTCGTCTGCATCAACAGCGTTAATTAGTTTGGCAGTAGTTATTTGCATCTTTAGCTTTTCTTCCATCGTGTCCAAACTCGAATACAAGCTATGCGATTCATCCAGCATGATATAATCAGTGGGATGAGTGAATTTATAATCAAAAAATTGATTTGCCTGTCCCAGACGTTTTCTGACAAGATCAATGTTATCTATTACATTGACCTTTTCCATATTCCAAGAAGATCTATAGAAATCCAATGGATACTTTTCATCAACATCTATGTTGTGGGCTTGTCTCTGAACTTCATGTGGAAAGACTAAAGGTTGGATAAGTAAGGGCGCATCCATTAATCCACCAATTCTATCAGGTAGATATTCCTTTGAAAAATTTAGAAAAATATCCATCAGTAACATTATAGAGTCTGCGTCGCCATCACAATCTCTTCTTTTAGCAGAATGCCAAATTGGTGAACTAAGACATACTTGGGAATTGACAAATCCGATAACTCTACCTATTATTCCTACTGAAGTATGTGGCGCCAGACCAACAATTAGGTGTCCAATCAGGTCATCTATAGAATTTATCTTGTAAAATGCTTCAAGCCCATAAAATCGAGTCAGCTCTTCATCTATAAACTGCGCAACTTTTACCAAGTGTTCAGCTGCATGAATTGGAATTATTACATCCTGTATGAATAATTCTAGTAGTTGTTCTGATGATTCGAATTCATTACCTACATGATCTTTCAGATATCCAAGATCCTTTAGTTTTGCATTATCTGTTTTGATCCATTTAGGCTTGAAGTGAGTTAGAGGTTCATTTGTGGCGTCAAAACGTATGGTTCCATCCTTGAATGTGTAGAGGTTGTGTTTCTGCCTAAGCATCCCCTTCTCCAGAGGTTCTGCGCATCTGTTTTTACCCATCAAAGCCTTAACTCCTTTTAATGGCTCGATTGGTTGTATGTTGAGATGCTTCTTTGCTTTTTCAACAGCAAGTTTAAGAGGATAACTTGTTGGTGAATGTGTTTTTAAACGATTTCCGCAAACAGGGCATACTTCGGGTGGTTCATCACCATTGACTTCATATCTACAACTGGAACACATCATTCTAATTGGAGTAGTAGAACTACAATCTTGGCAGCAAACTGAAATTGACGGCGATTTACAATTGGTGCAAATTCTGTTTGCAATTTCAACGTAAAGAGGTTTTTGCATTGCTTTCAGAATATCTCTTGTTGGGCCGCCGTTGGTTCCTATAGGAAATAGGACATGAACAGGAGGTTTCATTTTTCTATCAGCTGCTTTTTCTGGCCGACCTACGCGAACAGCAATTGAAGAGGAGAATTTTTCTTTGATACTAACCTTTAGTAACCTGGAAACACGATCTAATATATGCATTTTTACATTACTCGGATCAAAGTCGGAAGGAATAGTTGACAGGAATTTGTCAAGGTCCGGACCATATTCCAAGCACCTTTCTGTGACCATATTTAGAATGTATAGTTGATCCGGATCATCTATCCTTATTTTGCTGTTATCAAGACAAGGTGAGTGGAATATCCCAAGTTTTTCAAAAATTAGCTTTAGTTTTGAACCATTAGTAAAGAGCTTTTCATTGGTGTTTATTATAATCTCTTTATGTTCTAGTAAACTGACTACCAAATCATGGAATTCATCTTCTGTTAGGGCACTCCAATAAAACACATATCCAGGATAAAGTGGAATATCAAAATGCTCGCTGATTTTAAATGCTTCTGTAACGGAAGGTCTTTTTCCCAATGGATAGTGTGCGAGCTCAATTAATCTTTCACTCTCAAAACTTGCCAAGTGTGAATTTGGATTGGTTTTGCTCAGCGCATCATCTAGTTCGAGAGCCCAGATTTCCTCTACATATGATGAGGGAAGTAATTGGGTATTGTTTTCAAGAAAGTCTCCATAGCTTATCAATATGTCTCCAAGATAGAGAATTTTTGTAATCTTATTGGCCACAGCTTTTGCCTCGCCTACTGTTTTTATCTTCATGACACTCCCATCACTTAGTTTTACAATAGGCGGCTCGATACTGTCTACAAGTGCTATAGTAGAAGCCTTACCTGGTGCATCAATTTTTATTTGTGTACCAACAGCTATTGCATAGTTTAGTAAAATCGGAATTGTTGGATGAATTCCAATGGTAGAAAATCCTGTATTACAGCTTCTTCCGTAACGCAATCTAAAACCGCCGATTTTTTTCTGCATTGAAAGTACAGGTCTTCCAGTAATGACCTCAGTCATCCGATGAGATACCGTATCATCTTCTGGAGTTTGGATAGCACCTTCGAGATTCTTGAGCCAGTCCCATCCTTCCAATTTTAGGGTCTCTACAATCTTCAATAGCTTTCGGCTTCTACCTATCAAACCGTCGTTCATTACTCTTAATGCGCCCCCACGAACTCTATTGGTTGCAACCCTCTGCAAATTTCTATGGCCTATTACTTCTACAGGGTCCGTGTCCACACCATCAATTTCTACTGGAAGAGAATCTATGCAATGGATGACATCCTTATCAGAAACCTTGAACTGGAAGTTGCCTACCTCCCTTTCATAAATCCTTAATTCTTCAACATATCTACTAATTTCATCATCAAATGAATTTGCAATATACTTGTCTAATCCAATAATTTTCCTGACGTGATCTGCAATGAGCATTGTTACTGCAGCCTCGGTTCCTCCTGCGGATCTTATTGGTCCAGCAAAAGAAACAGACAAATATTGAGTTCTATTTGCATTTGTCTTTATCTTGACATCATAAATCCCCTGCAATGGTGCTACTGTAACACCTTCTGTAACAACAGATAGTCCTACTCTTACTGCATTGTTTAGTTTCTCTTCAATAGTAGCCCCTCCATATTTGCCTAGAGCAATTTCTTCGGATATCTTTAATGCTGTTAATTCTTTTCCCAATTTCGGAAGAAGTGTTCTTAACCGATTTGAAATATCGATTTCATGTATTTTTGCTATTCTGTCTGGTATGTCATAACCAATTTGGGATTCTACTTTTTCAGAGATATCAAGACCGTGTTTTTTGGCTTCCTGTGCGACAAAAATGGAATCCTCGATGTATTGTGATATATTCTTGTGATATTGTAAATAATTTGAAGGAATTTGTGTGTTATTACCTTCTTTTATATCGCTACTCAATTTCTTATTGCTTTGATAATATTAACAAACTCTGCTTCCCAATCTTTTTCTCTTTCAATCATGGTTCCAATAACGATAATGTCGGCACCTGCATCTGATATTTTTTTAGCCGTCTCAGCTGAATTGATTCCACCACCAACTATCAAAATTCCCTTGTAGAATTTTCTTACAATGCTGATCATCTCTGGTGGAATATTCTGTGAAGCCCCTGAGCCTGCTTCGAGATATAAGAAACGCATACCCATGTACAAAGCTGCCAATGCATACATGACAGCGATGTTTGCCTTGCCAAAAGGAATTGATTTGGCTTGACCTATGAACCAGGCAGTGGACCCATCACCAATGATAAGGTAACCAGTAGGAATGGCTTCGATCTTGTATTTGTTAACGACCAACGCCCCTTGTGCCTGGGCTCCTGTGATATAATAAGGATTTTCAGAGTTAAGAAGCGAGCTAAATAAAATTGCATCTGCAGCTGGTGATATTCCTGTGATATTTCCTGGAAACAAAATGATGGGGATTCTGACATTATTTTTTAACTCCGTCACAAAATTTGATAATTCAATTTGATCCGACGTTGATGAGCCACCGACTAGAATTGCTGAAGCTCCAAGTTGTTCTAATCTCTTAGCAATTTCCATGGTCTTAGTGTTTTCTGAATCAATAAGTGGAAAGCATAAGGTTTTTTGTTTCTTGATTTCGTCCAAAATGTATCGTTCGGTGCTTTGTATTTCCATCATTTCTCAAAGTAGTTACTTGTATAATAATAGTCTCATTAGAGAATTTAGAGAATTATTGGAGCAATTCTGATACAATAGGTTAATAATATAGTACTATACAAATTTGTATAGTATATGGGATATAGCAAATTGGATTATACACCTATTTTGACTCACTTTATTGTAAATTCTATATTAACTAAAAAACAAACATCAATTATTTATAACAAAATTACAAAGTCGAAACCTAGTGAAAGCATGACTTCTGGTGCGTATTATCGTCAATTAGGACAATGTAGAAGGAAGATAAGAAAGATTGTTTATACAATATTGCTGTTGCGTTTGTTTAGTGTTTTGGATGCTGGAACATTTTCTGTGCTGGATCAACTAAATAATCAATTGAATGTGATGTTGAATAAAAGGAGTGATGAAATAGATGCATCTACATTAAATAATGTCACTTCTTTGATTGATGATGTGATAGCAAAGTTGGTTTTGATATAGAAAAATTTTAATAAATACACTACTAATCACATGATATCACATGAATATGTTTGATCTTAACTTGCAATATACATTGTCGGATCTCTTGATCTCAATCACATTATTCGTATTATCATTTGTAGCTTTTTTCTATTTTAGTTTTTTTAGGGATTCAAAGGAACGTGAGGAGGAGAACCACAAGTTCAAAGACATGTTGATTGAGGGATATTTTCATAAATTCGACGAATATAATGAGATTATTTCGGATTTACGAACTAATTTGGATATGATACAAATGAAAGTAAATCATGTGAATAATGATAGTACGCACAACGAAACTGTGGATGCGAGTGACATGGATTCTACCAAGTCACAACATATATCACATACTATGATTCCTGTGACAAATTATGTGATTGCTAATCAGTCAAAAGACGTAGAAAAAGATGAATTGCGACTCGGTACTGTTGATTTGATTCTGAAAATGCTTGAAGTACCGTTGACATCTAGAGAAATTCAGAGAAGAGTCAACAAGTCACGTGAACATACATCTCGATTGTTAAAAAAATTATACTCTGAAAACATTGTAATGAGGGATGGGAGTAGTAGACCTTTCAAATATAAAATTACAGATGAAGGTCGTAAACTGTTGGAACGGACAGCAAATTCGAGTCGTTAGTTTTTTGATAATTTTCTCTAGGATTATTTAGGTTATATTTAATCAAAGTGTAGATCCATTGTCTACCATTTTTTGATCTGTTAAGTTGTTTCTTGAGATAAAATCTAGACAAGTAGATAGAGATGACACTTAACTGGATAGATTCGGAATACAATTCGTCATAAATTCTTAATATGTCAGACGAGGTAAACGTGTGATATCTGAAATTCTCAACAATTAGATTCCATAATTTGGAACCTAATTTCGAATCACTTTCCCTACGTTCAAAGCTTCCCTCAAAGCTTCGATCTATGGAGTTTTTATCGAGTAGCTGCATAAATTCAATCACATTCATTAGCTTTTCTTTTGTTATGGTTCCCTGTAGGGTTAAATTATACTTCTCTCCGTTCTCGTCTTCCAATTCAATTTTTATCTTCCTCCTCGCAGTTGACAGATCGGGACATGATATCACATCACACTTAACAATTGCAGTGATTAACAAGTTAACTAAGAGCTCAGCTTTTGTTAACTCATTATTCGTGTTTGTATGTGGGCGAATCTTATTTCTGTAGTTATCGTTTTTGGATGTGCCTTCTCTAAATATTTTCCAGTAGAAATAAAGGGGTTATTTCATCTTCTTAACAATGTTGATTTATGTTAATCAGCCTCCAATGGAAATAAAGGGGTTATTTTCGGCACTTTCTACCTTATTAGATTAACAATCTTAACAATTGTTAGTTCCACCCCTGCATTTCTATTTGAAGATTGGTTTTAATTTCAATCTTCTTTACAACATATAACAATTAACAAACAAATGAAACAAAATTGATTTAGGCGTTTTTATTTTATATACATCCCAATTACTAAATGAGTTTGTTATATTGAGATACAGAAGAAAAAGAGGGGTGTCCGAGGCGTATGAATTTGGATGATGACATCCTAGATACTATTTTTGATAGCGCGATTAAAAACAAGAATATCATCAAAAATAGACAGGTCCTGACTATTGATTACGTACCTGATAAGCTGTTGTTTAGGACAAAAGAAAGTACAGCAATCGCCCAATCATTGTCTGTCATACTAAAAAAAGGACGTCCATCTAATTTGCTGATTTTTGGAAAACCAGGAACTGGAAAGACAGCAGTGGTAAAGAATGTTATCGATCATCTTTATAACAAGACCAAAGAATTAGACATTAACCTAAGCGTTCCATTTATTAATGCAAAAAATTCAAACACACCGTACAAGATTCTATACGAAATTGCAGAGTTATTGGGCATCAACAGGGAGGAAAGAAGAATGCAGGTTTATTTTACAGGACTGTCCATGAGCGAAGCAACTGATAGAATCCTTGATTTCATAAGACGTAAGTCCATCAAAGTTGTACTTGTCATTGATGAAATAGATTCTCTTGTCAATAGAAAGGGTGATGACATCCTGTATAACTTTACAAGAGCTAATGAAAGAATTTCTTCGGATCAGTTCATTAGTTTGATAGGAATTTCCAATAGCTTAACATTTAAAGATAAATTAGATCCACGAGTAAAGAGCAGTTTGAGCGAAGAGGAACTAGTATTTAATCCATACACTATCGAACAATTGAAACAAATTCTTATTGACAGATGCAAACTTGCCTTCTATGATAACGTTATTCCAATTGGTGTAATCAACTTGTGTGCTGCGATCGCTGGTAGAGAAACTGGTGATGCTCGAAAGGCCATAGATCTTTTGAGAGTCGCGGCAGAAATAGCAGAAACATCCATGACAATGAAAATTAGCGAGGATCATATTAGAAGTGCACAACAAAAAATTGACAGCGACACCAACTTCGAGATCTTGAGGAATTCAACCCTTCACACCAAATTAGTTATACTTGCAATAATAAGATCCAAGAATGGTAGCACTGGAGAAGTATATACAATCTATCAAGATTTTTGCTCAAGAATTCAGCAAGAAGCGCTAACTCAAAGAAGAATGACACAAATTGTGGGCGAACTTGATCAACTCGGATTAATAACGACTAATATAGTCAACCAAGGTCGCTATGGTAGAACCCAAAGAATAAAACTACATATTCATATTTCATCCGTAAAAGAAGCTATCAAAGACGATCCAATATTGTCGCCATTTGTTGATAATATTAATTGAAATCTTTCTTAAATGATTGAAGGTTTCCAAGATTAACTAGTATACAAATTCCAGGGGTTGGAGTAATTCCCATGGTTTGTTGAAATCTTGTCTGCCTTTGCCATGCTCCAGAATTTACTATCAAAGTACCTTTGTATCTTCCTACTTCTGTCATATGCACATGTCCCGCATGAAAAATATCCGGCACATCTTCTATGACCAACATGTCTTCTGATTCGGGAGCTATTGGTGTACGGTTACCATATATTGGTGACAGATGTCTAGATTTTAATAAAATTTTCATAGCTTCAACAGGCTTTGAATAGCTTAATCCGGGAACTGTGGCTATAACATCATCCAAGCTTTGTCCATGGAACATTAGTAATTTAACTTTGTTTAATTCAACAACCGATGGATTGCCAATAATACTGAAATTTTCAAGTGGTTGAAAATCTCGCAAACCTGTTAGAGCTGTCTGGGGCAAAGCCCGTCTTCCAGGGTCATGATTTCCAGGGATTAGGAATACATGCATCCGCTTTGGAATTTTTTGTAGCAGCGATGCCGCATATGATAATTGTTTATTCATATTCATCTCGAGCAATTCTTTGTCCTGATTAGGATAGATTCCGATTCCATCAACTATATCTCCAGCTATACAAACGTACTTGATTCTTCTTACAATCTCATCATCTGCTGATAACCAACTTAGAAAATCATTAAACTCTTTTTCCATGAAATATTTACTACCCACATGCAAATCTGAAATGAGAGCGACATAAGACTCTGTTCCTGATTTGGAGGCAACGTGCTCCGGGATGTCAGGGAAAATGATGTCATTTACTACAAAATCATTTGAATTTCTTTTACTGAGTGAAATTTCTAACATTAACATTTGATCCAAAACAAGCGATGAAGCTTCCTTAATCAAATCCCTTGTTTTGCAGACTACATGTATGCTACCCGTAGTATCATCAATTACAAGCTCTACATCATTTTTTCTATTCCTCTTAGACATTATTAAACCTGCGAGAAAAACAGAATCAACAACTTTTCCTTTCTCGTTGTCATTATCAAGAGAACCATTCCTAGATTTATTTCGAAGATCTTTGATCTGCTTTATCTTTCTTATTTGCCTGCTTTCTGAACGGATTGACAATATTTTCAAACTTTTTCTGTAACGGCTATCAAATAGTTTAACAAAATCCTTATCATTTTCAGAGTTTATCTTGTAGGTAGGATCAAAGATAATTTTGTAATTCTCTAGATTGCTATCCGACTTCGGATTCGAATTCATCTTAGTTATTATGGGGTTATCAATGGTGTGATTTACATCTCCTGACAAAGCGTTTTTAATATCTTCAATCAAGATTGGAGATTTTTTCTTGAACTTCTTCTTGGCATCAACAATTGTCTTGATAATTTTTTCGACATCACAATCAAGTGATTTGAGAAAGGCAAAAGCATCAGGATGAACCTGGTATCCCTTATTTATCGCATAAATCAATGCAATAGACACAGAATCCAAGTTTAATTATTGAACAGAACTATCACAAATGCTAAAAATGTTTTGTTTTAAGCATAGATTATTAAAAAGCAAACACTGTGGTTGAAGCATGCATGGATACAACTTCAAAAGAAGAATTCTCTATCTTTTGATTGGCATTTTAGTATTCATAATTTTCTTTGCAATTGGCACATTCGTCACTTTTGATGAATCTACATCCCAACTCATAAAAGAACAATTTCAGAACAAAATCAAAAATATTGATAGTATGGGTATATTCCTCAATAACTTTCTGATATCAATCTTAATGTTTGTTCCAGGTATCGGAATTGCGTTTGGTCTCTTTTCAGGATTTATTACCGGTAATATTTTCGTTATAATAACACGAGATTTACCAATACAGATACCACCATTACTTGTCTTTTTGACAATATTTGGAATAATGGAGCTTGTTTCATATGGTATAGCTATCTCTAGAAGTTACCTGCTACTGATTAGTTTATTGAAAAGAACGAATATTAAAGAAAATCTTATTTATACAGGCATTGAAATTGGTATTGTTGCAATAATTTTATTTTTTAGTGCAATTATTGAATGGGATTTAATAAAACAATCTGGTGGCCTTGATTTAGCAGAATAGTATATGAATAAATGAAAACACAAAAGGAATTTCAATCAAATTCCAAATATGTTTTACGGATAACTTGGTCGACAACCATTACAGACATTGGACTAAAATTCCTTCCTTCCAGTTCATTCAGTTTACCCTTAAACACCTTTTCCTCCGAGGTTGTCAGAAATTCAAATACCCAAACCATCAAACTAGAAGTATCCAAACCCTCCTTTTTGAGAAATATTGCAATCTCTGATTGCATAAAATTTTTGTCATGATTATTATTCCACGGTCTTGGCACTAGAATTATGTTCTTCTTGTCTTGAATTGCCCTGACTAATTCTCTCTTTTTATCTTCAATATTTTCAGTAACATGAAAACTCATGACCCTCGTCTTATCTAATGGAATTTTTGCCTTTGCAGCTGCTACTTGAATAGAACTTATTCCAGGCATCAACTCTACATTATCGTTACCAAAGATCTCTAGTAATCTGTCAACAACTTCCGATTCTGAGAAGTTTACATCTCCAGTGAAAGGTATTGTACAGTACTCATTTTTTCGCATTTTCTCAAACACCTGAATATAGGTTTGGTCCTGATCTTTCATAGTTACTTCATATACCTGGTGAAAATGAGGAATAATCAAATCTCGTATTATGGATAATGTGTATTTGTAACCTATCAAATACTTCGATTTTCTTATCACATCTTTTGCTAGGTCTGTCAAGTATTTCGATGAGCCTGGACCAACCCCAACAAGAAATAACTTCTTGTCTTTGATTCTATCTTCCGTCACAGCTTTAATTATTATCCTGTGTATATTTTGCTTTCTTTGAATTTAATACGATCTAAAAACCAAAACATAGAATTATTCATGATGACATCTTATACAATGTTATTATCGGATTCCAATCCACATGCTGGAATTGTAAAGGATCCTTTGCAGGATATTTAACCCACCCTTTTACTATTGCAAAGTTGTAATTTTTCTGTTTATTTTCAATATTGGCTTTGATTTTAAGTTCCGTACCCCATCTTTTTTCCAGAAAATACATATCCAATATTTGAGAAAAAGGAAATACAATATTTTGATCGCTTTTTTCCAGATCATTACTTAATTCAGTAATACCATAACCTTCTACAGGCAAGAAAACATTCTTGTTCTCCTTGAACCGTAAGAGCTGTCGCTGTGAATGAACTTCGTGAATCCTGTAAGACATATTGGTTTTTGTTATGAATGTCAGATTCTTTTCTGTCACAACAAGCATTCCCTCTCTTTTCCTTTTCATAAAACCATCCTCTCCACCCCAAATCCACATAAGATGAGCTTTAATCTGCTCATTCCATTCCAACAACATTTACAATTCGTCATTATCATGGATTTATTTTTTTCATTGAATTGAAAATGCATAATTCATCTCGCAAAGTATGCAAGCCTTTTAATACAAATAATGTCAAATTACACATTTAAATGATAGAGCAAAAAAGCTCAGCATCAAAAAATGATGATGGGCCTGATGCATTGGAGATAAATCTCCAGGGGAAGGCTCTGCAAGAAATTAGAGTCAATGCCTTAGAAAATATAGAGGAATTTTGGGCTCAACAAGCTAATAACTTAGTATGGAATAGAAAATGGGACAAGATTCTAGATTGGAATCCTCCATTTGCCAAATGGTTCACAGGCGGTTTGTTAAATGCGTCAGTAAATTGCTTAGATAAACACATTAACAGTAATACAAAAAATAAAGCAGCCATAATATGGGAAAGTGAATCCGGGGACGTTCGTACCTTTACGTATAATCAACTGTATGTACAAGTAAATAAGTTTGCAAACGCTTTGCGAAACTTGGGAATCAAAAAGGGTGATAGAGTTACCATTTATCTCACAATGGTTCCCGAATTGCCCATTGCTCTGCTTGCTTGCAGTAGAATAGGAGCTATTCATATCGTCGTATTTTCTGGATTTAGTTCACAGGCATTAACTGATCGTATTAATGATTCAAAATCCAAGGTAATCATAACTGCTGATCAAGGAATAAGGCGTGGAAAAATACTCGAACTGAAAAAAATAGTTGACAGTGCGATTACAACAACCCCATCTGTAGAACATGTAATTGTCCTTAAGAGAGGAACTGCAGAAATCAAAATGAATGAGAAAGACCTGCTTTGGCATGAATTTGTTAAGAAGGAAAAATCGTACTGCAAGCCCGAATTTGTAGAAAGTACTCATCCCCTTTACATCCTGTATACTTCTGGTACTACCGGAAAACCAAAAGGTGTTTTGCACAGTACCGCCGGGTACCTCACTCATGTTCATGCTACAGCCAGATGGGTATTTGACTATAAGGATGAGGATATCTTTTTCTGTACTGCAGACATCGGCTGGGTGACAGGACATAGTTATATGGTATATGCTCCCTTAATGCACGGAGTAACAAGTGTTATCTACGAAGGAACGCCTGATTTTCCTACACCTGATAGATATTGGGCACTAATCGAAAAACATAGAGCTACAATTCTGTATACCACTCCAACTGCACTTCGTATATACATGAAACATGATTTGTCAATCCCTAATAGCTTTGACATGTCATCATTGCGTCTTTTAGGTACGGTAGGTGAAGCAATTAACCCGGAGGTATGGTTGTGGTATTTTAGAGTAATTGGTAAAGAAAGGTGCCCTATTGTTGACACGTGGTGGCAGACCGAAACGGGCGGTACAATGATAAGTCAATGCTTGGGTATAGATACGATACCAATGAAGCCCGGATCTGGAACTTTTCCCATTCCGGGGGTTGATATTGGAATAGTGAATGAAAAAGGGGAGGATGTTGAACCCAATAATAAGGGTTACTTGGTGATAAAGAGACCATGGCCAGGGATGTTAATGACTCTGTGGAACAATGATGAAAAATATGCTAATACATACTGGAGCAAGTTTAAAGGATATTATTATTCAGGTGATTTTGCCCTTTTAGACCAAGATAACTATATTTGGTTACTAGGCAGATCGGATGATGTACTCAAGATTGCTGGTCACAGATTAGGTACCATGGAGTTAGAAAGTGCATTTGTATCATTTGATGCAATAGCCGAGGCAGCCGTAATCAGTAAACCTGATGAGGAAAAAGGAGAAGCTATAGTGGCATTTCTAGTTCTTAAAGCTGGATATAAAGAGTCATCAGAAATGAGATCGGATCTTGTAAATCACATTCGAAAGACAGTTGGTCCAATTGCCACTCCAAGTGAAATATACTTTACCAACAAATTACCAAAGACTAGAAGCGGTAAAATAATGAGAAGATTATTAAAATCAATTAGTACAAACTCTGACATTATAGGTGATACTAGCACACTTGAGGACGAAGCTTCAATTGAAGAAATCAAACAGGTGTATAGGGATTTTCAGGATATCACTAAATGCTAATCAGTGTAAGGATTTAGTACAAAGAATTTCTATATTGAAATTAATTTTATCTTTGAATCTTTTGTAATATTGTGGTAGTTGATGAATCCTGTCGTTGCAGCCAGAACATATTTTGCTGGTATTGTATTCTTATAGGTACATTGTGCTGGATCTAAAGTATTCTTACATGGCACTACGTCTTGTTTAATATAAACAATATTACCCTCACCATCGAACCAAATTAGGTCCAAATTGAATTGTATATTCAACAGCCATAAGGAGTACAGGTCAGGTTTTTCATATACAAGAAGAAGTGAAGAATTAAGCGGCAGTTCCTCACTTCTAAAAGTCAACCACCTTTGTCTTTCTGCAGGAGTTTCAGCAATCTCAGCACTTATTGAATGATTGTTTATTGCTATAGTTCCTTTTGCAAATTCAAAATTCCTATTCTTAATCCCCTCCGGAATGAATGTCAAACCCAAAATACCTAAAATTACACATCCAACTATGACAGGCAAAAGTACTGTGATTTTACGAACCACGTGTAAACCTCTTCAAAAATATAATTTCTACCTTTGGGTCATATTTCCAGTATTCAATTCTAAAATAGAATTTAGAAATTTTATATCGGTGTTATAAAATAGCACAGTGTTTAAATAGTTTCGACTTTACTTCTTTTTAAGTGAATTAAATGCCAGTAGCAATACTTCCAGATGTTAGCGAACAACATTGTATCGGCTGTGCTCTTTGTGTCGAAATCTGTACTGCTCTTGGTCCAGATGTATTGAGGGTAAAACCAGTTGAGGGATGGAAAAGAGGTAAAGCTTTTGTATTCTATCCTGAAAGATGCATTTCAGATGGTGCATGTATAGGGGTTTGCCCAACTAAAGCAATCTTTTGGATGAGACCAATGGATTATACACCAGGTCAGCCTATTCCACTAAAGAAGAATGGTCTGTTCGTAAAGGGATGGGAAGAAGGTTAACCATAACCCCAAAATTCATTTTTTTATAATTTTTAATTTTATTAATTTTAACAATTAAACCTATTAGATATTATTGTAATTAGATAGCAGGATACTGTTTGATTTAACACTTGGAACTTGTATTCAGAGAGTTACTCTTAGAAGAGAAACGATACCGACAAGTTCTGCCATGTGTATTGCTACAAAATAAGGCATTAAATCGTCAGTATAGAGTGGTGCCATGACTAGATAAGCATACACGGCTATTAAATTATGAAGCATTAACATTACAGTAAAGAACATTAGACCAATAGTAAATACCGCTCTAGTTTTGGTATATATCCTGGTATAGATAACCAACAATGTCAATAAGACACCAACGTTCAAGACACTTACTACGGTGCTTATGTTCATGAGGAGACTCATAGATTAGAATCACATTAATCAAATTACCTTATCTACTTTTTTCCAGATCGGATCCAATTCAAACGGGCCTAAAAAGAATCATGGTAAATAGAAAAAAAATAATACAAAGATTGTGTAATCATAATCCAATTAATGGGCTTAGATTTAAAACCAATCCTCACACATACTAACATAAAGCTAAATGATCTTTCAAACAAAATAATTGCAGTAGACGCTTTCAACACAATCCATCAATTTCTAGCTACAATTCGTGGTCCTACCGGAGAACTACTTACTAACTCTCAAGGAGAAATTACGAGCCATTTGAGCGGATTGTTCTATCGTAATATCAATTTACTTGCGGAAGGTATCAAATTAGTTTATGTCTTTGATGGTGTGTCCAGTCCGTTAAAAACTGATGAAATTGAACGCAGACATCAAATCAAGCAGATAGCAGCCGAAAAATATGAAAAAGCGCTTGTTCAGGGTAAACTAGAAGAAGCAAGAAAATACAGCCAGGCAACATCGGTTCTGACTGATAAAATGATACAAGAATCAAAGAAATTACTCTCATTACTAGGAATCCCTACAATACAAGCCCCATCAGAAGGAGAGGCGACTGCAGCAAAGCTAACCAATTCCGATCTCGTACAGATTTGCGCAAGTCAAGATTATGATTCCATTTTATTTGGTGCAAAGCGACTTGTAAGAAATATTACAATAAGCGGTAAAAGAAAAGTTCCTAACAGAAATGCTTTCAATGATGTACCTCTAGAAATATTTAATCTAGAAGATATTCTCAATCAAACTAAATTGACGAACGAGCAGCTTGTCGATGTTGGAATCTTAATTGGAACAGACTATAATATTGGGGGTATACCCGGAATAGGCCCAAAAACTGCATTGAAATTAATACAAAAGTATTCAAAACTGGAAAATATTGATCAACTTCAAGAGCAGTTGTCCAACATTCCATATGAAGAAATTAGAGAACTGTTTTTGAAGCCCAAAGTAGCAAATGTTACTAATGATGATATTAAATTCGAGCCTGTTGATTATGACAAGGTTGTTGAATTTTTGAGCACGGAAAAAAACTTTTCATCAGATCGTATTAATTCGGCCTTACAGAAGGTTCAGAATTCAGAAAAGAATAAGAATCAATCATTGGAAAAATGGTTCTAAATCTATTTCTTTAATAAAAACTTTTGTACCAGTAGTACTAATTCTTTGAAGGTAATAATTCTCTTCTCTTTAATTCTCTTCTCTTTTCAGTATCAAATCTTCCAAGCTCATATTGATTCATATCAACAAATTTCATCCCTTTCATGAGAAGAGGGTGTATATCATTAATTTTCCTAAAAATTTGTTGACATACATAGCGATAATCAGGATGCCCTTGAGCTGTAGTGCGTAATTCAATCACGTGATATAATTCTCTCAAATTTATCTTTATGAAGTACGGGTACTTATAAGCAAAATTAACTGTATACTGGGCTTCAACTGGCATCGTCTTTGCAATATCCTGATAAGTATCACTAGAAAGATACATACAATCTTTGAAATCTTTTTCCAGACCCGAATCAATAATTTCTTTAGGGATATCATATCCATGCTTTGTGGAAAGCAATTGTCTTTCCATTGTAAGAATTCTATGACGATGCAAATCTCGGAACATCCCAAAATTAGTAAACATTTCGAATAGATATTCAACCATTTCAAATGCTCTGCCTGGTCTGTGCCTTCTATTTCCACGAAATTTCGTATAGGCCAAGATAATTTCATTTCTCCTTGATTGTGGGAATGATTTAACTAATTTTCTTATGTCGTGAAGTGATTGTCCTTGTGCATTTTCATATAATATTGCTGAGACAACTTTCACTTCTGCATCTTTACTATCCATATAATCAATTAGTCTTACATCGGCCGGAGAATGATCAGGCTCAATATCCTCTAAATATTTATCCGTCAATTTTGTCATTTCCTTATTAGTATTTATCATGAACGATTGAAGAGATTTACCATGTTTCTCATTTACTCGCTTAATAAAAGATGGTATTACACAGTCTAGTTCAGAATTTATCATGCGAGCTAAATCTTTGAGCTCAACTAGATCAGAACAGTACAAGCGTGTCAGTAGGTATTCAAATGCTCTGCCATTTCCAGTAATACCTAAATTTGTAAGCGTGGACGCTGGTAACAGATTACGTAAAATATCGAGTGTTTTAGATCTCACAGTACTGTGATAAACCTTCTTTGCGGATTCTATATCCTGATTGTGAGATAGTTTGGTAAAGGGTTTTTCTGATTTAGAAATTGAATCGAAATACATGAAATCATCAATTGGTTCTATTTCTGAGATATATTTTTGCATTAGATTGATACTTTTACTATAAACATCAAATGAGTGATCACAGGATTCTATGTAGCGATCTGCATATTTCGATTTAAGTATTTTTTCATCTCTATAATACTTATACATGTTACCAACTTTCTTATCAAAAGGTATGTACCGAGAAGATTTTTCCAAATAAGATAGTCCGATTCTTTGATCCTCAATTTTCTTTGCCGCAATATTGGAGATCCATTCTACGGCGATTTGCGCTTCCCCCAATTCCGCAACAGAATCGTCGCCATATTCTGACAATATCTTGCTATAGAATTCGCTTCCTCTGTTTGTGTTTGTTGCAAATTCATCCAAGAATATTTTTCTCATTGTTTTGTCAGACCGAGAATATCTCGACATCAGCGCTCCTCTGTCAACCTGCCTAGGAGTTGTAATCGCAAAAACATGTTTATCAGAATTAGAAAAATGTTGATCAAGTATTGATTTTTCTTTGTCCGAAAAATCATAATCAGTGCTGAAATTCATAATATTAATAGAAAATAATCCTTATACTTATTTTTTCCAGCTCATAGGATTTCCAAAACGCCTGCACATCAAGTATTAAAACATCTACTAAATTATTGATTATTTTTAACACTGCCATCATTATATCTATATGTTAATTCAATCTCATGAGCGACATAAAGCTCGAGTTTGTAGGTAAGCAAGTGAAAGATATGTATGGCGCGTATGTGGGAAAGGTAATCGGACTGGTCACAGATATCGATGGTTCAATTGAATCGGTAGGTGTGGATTGTGGTTCAACGGGATTGCAGAAGCTGTCTTACGAACAATTACTCGTCCAGGGAGACTATGTGATCTTTATACCAATGTGGCGAATGGAGGCACAAAAATTACTAAGACAAAAAAATCTTACTCTCAAGAGGGTTAAGGCACTTGAAAATTTGGTAGAAGAAAACGATCTTATGAAAGACGATGCTGAGGTCTTACATCTCATATACGAGAAGAGATTGGTTAACTTGGAAAGTAACGAACAAGAGGTCGTCAACACATTGAATTCAAGACTACGGGAACTAGATGTGCAAAGAACAACTATCAAAACGATTATTTTCGATGCAAAGTTACAATATAGGAGTAATGATATCCTTGAAGAAACATATCAGGAAATCAATGCAAATTCTACCGAGTTGTTAGATCGTATTCAACTGGAAAAAGATGAGATAAACAGCTTTCTCTCAAGAATTACTCAGCCGTATTCAGAAATAACTACAAATGGATCAGAAGACAAGAACATCGATCAAGCACAAACAGAGCAACAACACGTTGACGAAGCCATAATGGAAACTGAGAACAGTGGCAGTGAGGTTATTAAAGAAGAGAATTCCACAGTATCCGGCGAGTCTCAAGACGATGAGATAGAAGGCAATTGGCTAAATGAAGTACTTACAAAAGACACGGCCTAGCAGTCTGTAACCGAGTTTCGAAATAGCATCATCCCTTATTTTTTCACGCACATTTTTAGGGTAAATTATTAAGATTCTTTAGGAATAACAATCTAAAATGCACCTTCAATGTAGTTATGTTCTAGATTATTGTGCCAATACATTAAAATAAATAAGTTTAGTGTATCTTGATATGAAATACAGAAGCAGAACAGAAATAGTAGCAATGATCCTAGAAGCAGCAAATGGTGGTGCAACGAAGACAAGAATCATGTACAAAGCCTTTCTTAGCTATGCTCAATTGAGGGAATATCTTTCTGTACTTATTGAAAATAATTTGCTAGAATATTTAGAAGGCTCACAAAACTACAAAACTACCGAAAAAGGATTGAATTTCCTGAAAATGCATAACGAAATTGGCGAACTATTACAAACCTCGGTAAAAGAACAAAGAATATAAAAAAAGTTATTTTTACCTTTTTACTCTCTTTTTTTATTTTTTCCATTTAATCATCGAAGAATTTCTATAAAATTCACATCATAACTTTAAAGTTTCAACATTGTTTTGATGATAATAAAGACAATATCGAATTGCTGATGAATATATCACTAGTGATATATATGTTAAAATGGTACTTTGCCATTATTACAGCCAAATCTTTTCATGAAATGCGGAATATGTAAGGAAGAAATAATTAAAGACAAACGAAGAGAACATCTGAGATATCATAGATTGGATGATACGCTAGTTGAATGGATAATTGAAACCGACGATGATTTGATCTCACTTTATGAAAAATAGAGGTTAGACTACAATATCCAGGTTCTTAACATTTGTATCGATATCACAAACAAAAGAATTAATTTGAACAGATCCGGATATTATCAACATGTCAGATAGTCCTCAAGTATCATGTCCTTATTGTGCATCGAAATTTAGCAATAACGAAGAATTATCCAAACATATTGATAGAATTCATGGTGATTCTGGTTTGTTGGAAGGCGACCGACGACAGTGGAAATAAACGAAAATAGACTACCAATCTTGTTTCCAACTCCATTCTCCAAATTTATTTTAATCTGATCTAAATTTTAGAAATGTAGATCCATTACTACATTAATTTGATGATAATCCGCATTCTAAATTTAATATACAATATTATGTTTTGGTATCAAAACCACACATGATGATATCTAATTGGTATCAAAATAAAAAAAGGGTTATATTTCTCGCCTGCTATAATTTATATAGATAGAAATGAATTCCCGACTAATCGGGAAAAAAAGCAAATACCAAAAACATGAGTATTTGAGAAACACTATTGAGCTGCAATATAAGGAGTGTAAATCCTGCAAGACAAGAACTCAATTTGCTTGTGTTGTTTGTGGATTTTGCTGGAGCTGTCATTGGAAAGTGGAGCAATTAGCCAAAATACCAAAGTATTTGATCGATGATGTAATTAATGAGTAATTTTAGAATTTCAGCAAGGAAATTGCAAAAACAAAACTAATTGATATTTTTTCAGCAAAATGCAATTGAATTGAGAATTTAGTTTCTATCTAGCATAATCTATTTTTTAAAGTTGAAAATAAGTCCAAGTCTATTTTACACTCCTCATCTTGACTAACATGATCTATTTTAATCTAATCTTATCATAAAATTAACGTAAAATGTCGTTGAACCTTTAAAGTTGATATATGTGTTTAGTGTTAATATGTCATGTCCAAGTTAGTTTCTTCGAACGGATACAAGATAAAGAAAAAAGTATTAGAATATCAATGCGGTTGCAAATATTCCTTTCAGGACTATACAAAACTGGAACATATATGCTTCACTCATGAAAATGAATTAATCGCACAGTGCGGCTGAAATCATTCCTGCAGGTGCCTTGTAGGTAATACCTATAGTTTCCTATTACCAAAAAACCATTAGTAAATTCCGGGGCGCATTCTAATCAGAATCAGACTTTACACTTTGCTATCTCGAAGATTTGTAGATATCAAGAATCTGCCGTTTATTTCGCATTTGACACCACCTACTAAAACGCCATCAGGGTCCAACACTTGAATTCATCATATTTTATCGTTATTACATCTAGGTCCATTTTACTTAATCATGGATCGCCTTTCCAGTTTTATGACGATATTATAGTAGTTCACGAATGAACGCCGGGAGTGGGACTCGAACCCACGAGTTCTTGCGAACATCAGCTCACCCATCGGTAATGATTATTTGATCTCGAGGCTGACCCCTTTTAGGGAATCTTTGCATATCTTACCTAGCTTGGGTACCCCGGCAATGGATTTATTATTGCTAATCTTTATAATTCTATAAATGTTGGGCACCTGATCGGTCATAAACATCAAAAATTATATAATGATCGACGTATCAGTACTTCAATCTATGTTATCAACAACTGAATTACAATCACCTACCCCAAATCAATTAAAAACACTAACTTTGACAGATTTGGCAATAATGAACAAATTATCAGTCTCTTTGAGAGAACAAATCAAGAAACATATTGATATTGATCCATTTACTACTGAGGATCCATTTAAGGAAAATGATGACTATGAATATTCAATTATTTTAGACAAATCCGATACAAAAAGGGTAATCTGCATGGTTGCGTCAAAAAAAGAAGCTGCCATACAGTTGCCTTGGGAAATATTACTTGGAAATCAACTAGCTCAGCAAAAGATATCAAAAACTGAAGCAGCATCAATAAAATATGAATTAATGCCAAAGGACACCAATAATTTTTACCCCTTCAGAGAATCAACAAAAATTGCTGGGTATATTATGTTTGCATTTCAAATATGCGGTTTGTCACAATAATATTCAACCTCAAGACACTATGCTTTTCATCCCAGAAAAGATTCTCTAATGTACATTGTTGAAATCTTATGCATTGGTAATGAGTTACTATCTGGTATAACATTAAACACGAACGCTCATTGGTTATCAAGGAAAATTACTAAAATTGGCGGATACGTTAAAAGAGTGATTGTTGTAAGGGATGATTTGAGTGAAATCAAGCTTGCCCTAATAGATTCTCTTAACAGGAACCCTAATTGGATAATTATGTGTGGTGGATTAGGACCAACTTACGATGATAAGACTTTACTAGGAATTAGTAAAGCACTGAAAAAAAGATTGATATTGAATACTATTGCACTGGATATGGTAAAAAAAAGCTATAGATACAGAAATCGAAGAGTGAAGATAAATAAGGCTAGATTGAAAATGGCAATATTCCCAAGTGGCTCTATCCCAATTGAAAATCCTGTAGGGAATGCACCTGGGATACTACTTTGTGTTCACAAAACTCAAATTATATGTCTGCCCGGTGTCCCAAGCGAAATGAAAGCTATAACCACAAAAAGTATCCTGCCTCGCATGAAACAAGAAATAGGTGATTTTACAATAAGGGAGACTAACTACCATGTGCAGGGCATTAGCGAAGCTATGATTTCATCCCAATTAACAAAAATAGTTGACTCAGCACCAAGTGAGAGATTATATCTGAAAACTCATCCGCGTGGATATGCGGATAATATTCCCACCATAAGAATTCAACTAGTTTCAAAAGGAAATAATGTAGAGCAAGTTGAACAACTAGACAATAAAATTTCAAAACAAATCACAGCACTGATTCGAAAAAATAAGGGAAAAATATTAAAAATATCTTAACTTTGAAATATACGCGCCAGGTAATATCGAATTAGTAGAATTAATAAGAAATCCAACTCATAACTATCTTAACGAATTATTCGAAATTTACTTTAAATAGAAATACTATAATTAGTATAATAGCATAATAACAGTGAGCAACTATTGACAAATAGAAATATTAGCATCAACCCGGAAAGAATACTTTCTCAAACATTAGACGAATTACGAATAACCGACAGTAAGATAAAACAGAACACAGCGTCCTTAATCAAAAATCTGGAAATAACTAACAATGATGAATTCTGGATAAAAATTATGAAAGCAATAGTTGTATCGTGTGACGAAAATAAATACGTATTTTCAAATGCTGAACTCTGCGATTTTCTGACAATCGGAGCAAGAGGTCTGGATAACAAACTATATGAATCAAATGTAAAGTCAGAAAAACCACTAACGAATAAAGTAGTAAGTGATGCAATATTTAGTATATACAAAGACATAATGGAAAATTATGATAATGTTGATGATGAACTAAAAAATTATTATCCCAAAATAATTCTGAATATTATTTCAATTATTAGACGAGGATCTGACATTAGTGGCGAAAAAGTAAATCTGTATGGATTGGAAAGGTATTATCTGAAAAATAAAACTGATTCTGTAAATAGAAAATTAGATATCTCTGAACCAATCGTTGCGGATGCAAAGGAAACCGTTAGTATCGAAACTAAAAAATCAGTTGATATTCCACCTGCTCAACCTTTGGTTCAGCCTGCTGTAAAGGAAAATGTTTTGAGCAAGAAAGATCTTGTCAATAGTCTTAGCGTTGTTACCGGAAGGAAAAAGAACGAACTAAATGAGCTGCTAACAAAAATCCCTGAGCAAGATTACAAGAAAATAACTGATTTGTGCGTAAATTATAATAAATTACAAAAATATTCAAAATTGATCGGAACGGAAGAGTTTAGTCGTCAGATTGAAAAAGAATTGGGAAGGAAACTTAATGACAGACAGCTCCAACATGCTACAATTTCGATAAGAAAAGTCAAGACCTATGTGGAAAATGTTCTAGATGGAAAATTCGTTCCGCACGGTTCACATGGAATCAATCATGTCAAACATAATTTGGAGTATGGATATCAGTTAATGGGATTAATTGAGTATAGAAGAAGAAGGTATTCTCAATCCCAATCATACAACAAAAGTTCTAAAGTTTAGACAATACCATAAAGGGGCCATCATGGCATGAATGCCATTATTATTGAGTATTGTCATTTGGAGATATCTTTTGCTTTCTAGCCACGAAGAAGAGCAAAATTCCAAACAAAATCAAAATTATGGCAAGGCCCTGGGCACCTCCTCTTGGGATCAGGATTATATAAAAAACCGCAAACAAGATGCAACTAATCGCTTGAAACAAATATCTGAGAGCTTCATCAAGCCTTAACTTCTTTCCAAGAAAAGCTATTGCAAAAAATGCCACTATGGGATAAATAGTTAGTAGAATATACTGATCTATATCGACTCCATTATGAGGCAAGAAGATTAACTTTATCTAATATGATTGAAGCAAAATATCTATGTTTCCTTGATATGAAATCGCAGATCGTTTATTTCAATTGCTGCTTTTCTTTCAATCAAGGATCGTGCATTCTCAAAAGGCAAGATCGCAACATCCTCCTTTATGAATGGACCATATCTTGCCATATCAACTCCCATAAACTGATCAGTAGCTTCCAGGAATCTTATTATGATCATTTTTGACCTTATGATCCTTGAAATAGTATCTAGATTATTCACATTTCCATCAGTCAATGATTGTATAATCAGATCCTTTCTTTGCGATACTTTTCTTTCTTCTTCGAAAATATATTTCTCTTCATCAGTTAACTTGGAGTAATCGTCAGTAGATAAAACAGGATAAGTCAAGTTTGCGTTAGAATTTTCTAAAAGTTTCCTAGTTCTTAATACGATCAATGATTTTGTAGACAATACTATCAGTTTTATCAGTTCGTGGTGTACATCTAATTCTAAATCTTCATATTTTTGGGTGGAAAGTTCCTTTATCAGCTGTGCAATTTTCTTGTAAATATCAGGTGAGACAGCTTGGATCTTTGGAATTTGCCTTTCTTTTTTCAATAGTTCCATAATAAAATCCAAATCTATCTTTTTTTCAGAATTTCTACTGCTATTATCATCATCTATCTCCGCCAATAATTTCTACCCTTTTAATAATTTCTATTTAAATACCAGTTTATTAAAATTTTAATTAAGTAAATTTTCTGACAATGTGAAAAATTTGCAAACTCTAAACTTCAGGGAAGCCCTATTTTCAGTTTAAAACTTAATTATGAGAAAAATATAATCGGTTCTGATTGCCATATAGAATTGTTAATGGAGAATTTGAACCCCTAACATATACCAGCGATGATGTTTTGCTCAAGATCAAGGAGGAAGGAATAAAATTTGTTGATTTACAGTTTACTGGATTATTTGGAAGGTTTCACCATACCACCATGGCAGCTAATATGTTACGGAAGGAAGACTTTAGGGACGGCCTGCCAAAACTTGACGGTTCCTCAATTAAGGGATTTACAGAGATACATGAATCCGATTTAATCATTAAACCTGATCCTTCCACATATGCCTTTATTCCATGGATAGAAAAGTATCCTACAGCTAGGTTGATATGCGACGTTCAATCTGGTGGTGAAAAGAGATCTCCCTACTTGGCCGATCCACGTGGTATAGCCAAAACCGCAGAAAAATACGTCAAGGAAAATGGTTATGATATTTCATACTGGGGTCCCGAAGTCGAATTCTTTGTCTTTGATAAATTACAAGTAAATACGTTGACCTCATTTCATAGTCAAAGCTACGAAATAACTTCCCGTGAAGCACCTTGGTCAACAGAAAACGTTGGTTATACCCTCAGGTTGAGGGAGGGATATCTTCCAAGTCCGCCAGGTGATACTCTCATGGACTATCGTCACGAGTGTGTCGATGTCCTCAGTTCGAACTTTGGAATAATTTGCGATGCCCATCATCATGAGGTTGCGACTGCTGGTCAATGTGAAATAGACATCCGTTACGATAGTCTTGTTAACACTGCAGATTCTGTGCAAAGTTACAAGTACATTGTCAAGAATATTGCAAAAAAGCATAACATGATAGCAACAATGATGCCCAAACCAATTGCATTGGATAACGGGTCAGGTATGCATGTTAACGTCAGCCTCTGGAATAAAGGAAAAAATCTATTCTATGATCCAAATGACAAATATGCGGAGTTATCACAGACTGCGAGGTATTTCATTGGTGGAATACTTGATCATGCAAAGGCACTTGCAGCAATTGTAGCACCAACTACAAATTCTTATCGAAGGCTGATACCAGGTTACGAAGCACCAGTTTACATTGCCTGGAGTACGGGTAACAGATCGGCAATAATAAGAATCCCCGCACATTATAAGGGTGAAAAATTTGCATATCTCAAAAGAATAGAATTTAGGGCGCCAGATCCTTCATGTAATCCATATTTAGCTTTTTCTGGGATTGTTGCAGCTGGCCTTAGCGGAATTAAAAAGAGGATTGAAACAAATGATCCCAAGATAGAAGATCATGTTGATGCCGACATATTCAAAATGAATGATGCTGATAGAGAAAAACATAAAATCAAACAGTTACCAGCTAGTTTGAGAGAATCAATTGAGGAATTAAAATCTGACTCTGATTTCTTGAAACCAATATTTGGTAAACATGTTATCGAACGCATAATTGAGGATGCGGCAAAACAACACATGGAACTAGCTGTACGTCCTCACCCTCATGAATTTACGATGTATGCTGACGTATGATGTAGCAGCATATACTAACTTTGCCGTGTTGCTTTGTTACCAAATCAGAGTGTTATTCAGTTACAATAATTTTTTTGTTCCTGATATCCTGACTCAGTTGAAGGAATCTATCTTTTCTTCTATATTGTAAGTAATTCTATTTTGATTCAGAGATGATCCGTTATTAGGAGAAAAAGATGTGATGGTCGCCATTTAGTTCTTAAGAATCTGTATAACCACATGATTAGCATGGAGGGGATGGGATTTGAACCCATGACCACCTGCGTGTAAGGCAGGTATCATAACCAGTCTAGACCACCCCTCCATCTGTTCAAGTTGGTCAAAAATTATAATATCTAGGGGTTATTTGAATTAATCAAACACTCAATTACATGTTTCCAATTTGAGTATTTTTAATTTTTTTGTTGGATTCAAACTTTTATTAAACTGCATAGCTAGATCACTAAACATGTCATTTGGCGTTGATACGCTTGGAGGTTTAAGTGAGAAATTAAAACAATTGGTAAACGAGACACAAGACAATTATGAATCTTTTATCAATGACGCTCAACTTTACAAAAAAGGAAAAATCGGAGATAAAGAATTTTTCGGAAAAATCGCAAAATTCATGATTTCTCTTTCTGCACTAAATTTTCTTTCTATTAGGGTAGTACTCGAAATGAAATCCGCAGTGGACAAAGGTTCATCATTAAAAAATCCAACTGGAGGAATTGCACAGCCTTCATCTGGGTCTGGATTTGGAGTCAATTCGTTTGTAGACAGCGGGGGTAGCATCGGTGGAAACCAACCATCAGAAAATGATCAATATCTATTACCCGAACCTGATCAACTAAGCGAACCAAAGTTCCGGCCGGTTGACATAACAATTAGACCTGAAGCTAACCAGAATTCAAAAAAGAATTGTATCAGTTGCAAGTCATCAATTCCCGGTGCAGCTAAATTTTGTCCCAAATGTGGCAATTCGCAATAATTAAAAACTCCATTTTGTTTTAGTTTATTATGGAGATCTTTAATGGGAGGGCTGCTACTGAAGAGTACATGTCAACACATTCCCTGACTTTTTCGACTCCTGAAATGACATTAAAAAAATTTGCGTTGTGGTTAGGCGATCATGTTAATGTTCCTGGAAAAAACAAGACCGTACCTCGTTTACTGACGTATATTAATGATGTAAACAATAAGTCAGGCAGCTCCGATTTCCTTCCAGATACAGATGAGACATTTAAGCCAAGCGGAGCGGTCACCGATATGTTTAAGGACATCACAGACGTCAAATCTTTACCCAACTGTCATAATTGCAATTATCCTCTTAAGACAGCATCAAAATTCTGTCCGAAATGTGGATCAAAACAACATTGATCATAAATGGGGTCAGAGCTACGAAAATTTCGCATCTGCTATTGAAGTTTTTCCTCTCTTGATTTCGTGTTTTGTAAATCCTTTAAATTAAAGAAAAACTAAAGTTCACAGACTATTGCCTGGAAATGTAGGAATCGAATCTAGAGCTTTTGGCTTTCTTTTCATAAGTATCGCAATAGCAGTTCTATCTGGCACTATAATTAACGAAATCTTAGCAGCCCTTCATATTCCAATTCAATACCAACTACTTTCATGGATATTGGTATTTGTTTTTGTCTTGGGAATAGCGTTTACAAAAATGAAGAATCTGTTTCGATCGATAAGAAACAGAATGAAAAATAGCATAAGATGGCCACACCATGTAAAGATAATTAATGGTCTTAGTTGGGCAGGACCATTTTTAGCTATTCCCATATTCCATCCTATTGCACATTACTTGATACTTTTAGGGATAGGAGCTGGTAACATCTCCACTTATTTTTTGATTAAGCACTATAGTAATTACAAAAATAGGGAACAATTTATTGTTGGAATACTTGCAATAATTATGATTCCCGTTTTGTTTCTAGTTGATGTATTACTTGCTCCTGTTATAGTTCATCAACATGTATTAACGCTTTCCAGAATATTTATTGCAATTTCGTACGGTATAGGAGGTATATGTGCATTAAATGAAAGATGAAAAGATTGCAATATGTATAATGAGTGGCGGATTGGATTCTCTCTGTGCTGCTACATATGTAAAGAATTACAAAAAATATACAATAAAGATAATTTCGTTTTCTTACGGTCAAAGGGCTAGACGCGAATTAATTCAATCAAGAAAGCTTGCCACGGCTTTGAATTCAGATGAATACCGTACAGTAGATATTAGTTTTATGAAGGAATTGTATGGTAATTCCAATGTACTAACTAACAGCAAATTTTCAATTCCATCCAAATTCGACCATAGTATTGTAGTGCCCATTAGAAATGCTATTTTCATAACGATCGCTACAGCCTGGGCATTTAGCGTCAATGCAGATTTGATTGTATTTGGTGCTCACGCCGATGATTTCCATTACCCTGATTGTAGACCAAAATTTATTCGATCAATAACAAATGCATTGAACGCAGGAGAGGAGGACAAAATCAAAAATGGAATCAGGCGAAAAATTTCCATATGGTCACCGTCTCTAGAAGGTATTACTAAGTATGAGCTATTAGAATTAGGTCACAAGATGCTTGGGGATACAATATTTGAATCATGGAGTTGTTATTCCAATGGTAAAAGAATTCATAATGACTTTGTGCAATGCGGAGAATGCGAATCGTGTATAAATAGGAAGATGGCATTTAGTAAGGCAGGTATAGAGGATAAAACAATTTATGCAAAGAACTGAAAATAAGGCAAGAGCAAGAGTTAGTGAGATATTTACTAGCATCGAAGGAGAAGGGATATTCGTTGGAAAGAAAACCCTGTTTATCCGATTCTCTGGTTGTCATCTAAAATGCAAATGGTGTGACACAAAGTATGCGTTACCTCTGGATAGTGGAACTGAATACCAAATCGATGAAATTAAAGATCTGATTATTAGAGAACTTCAACCATTCACATACAAAGTGAATTTTACCGGAGGAGAACCGTTGTTGCAATCCGATGCCTTAATTGAATTAGCTGATTTCATAAAAAAACAGACTAACCTCAAGACTTACATCGAATCATCTTGCTTTGATTCTGAACTTTTCAGTAAGGTATTACCATTTATCGACATATGCAAGATTGAATTCAAAACAGCCGATTCAAAAGTTGTTGAAAATGAAGAGTATGATAATTTGCTTCTAAATGAGATTAAATGTTTGGAGTTAGCCGTTGAAAGTAATAAAACTACTTACATTAAAATAGTGGTGACCAATTCTACAGATCTTGAAAGTTTCAAGAATTTGGTTTACATTATTTCAAAGAAAATAAAACCTTCAAGCATTGTAGGCTTTATTATTCAACCTAGTCAAGGAGTAGACCAGCCAACTGTTAATAAGCTTCTAGATACTTATGACATTGTCCAACCTATGTTTCCCGAAGTGAGGATTATACCACAGCTACATAAAGAAATAGGTGCTAGATAGATAAAGGGAAAAAATATGAAAAAAACTGCACTTAACAAGAGAAAGATAGAAAAACTCGTTAGGGAGCTGATAGTGCAACTCGGAGAAAACCCCGACCGTGAAGGTCTTTTGGGAACTCCACAAAGAATTGCAGATATGTATGAAGAGATTTTTGCTGGATATTGCATGAATTCAGAGCTAGAAATTAGTTTTAGTGAAGAAACCGATTCCATTATTGCAAAAGACATTCAATTTTACAGTATGTGTGAGCATCATATGCTTCCTTTCTTTGGAAGGATACATATCGCCTACACTCCCTCAGGAAAAGTCTTTGGTATATCAAAACTTGCACGCCTAGTAGAGAAATATTCTAAGAGATTGCAAATTCAAGAAAGACTCACAAAGGAAGTCGCTGATGAAATAATGAAAATGGGAGTTAAAGGGGTAACCGTTATTGCAGAAGGAGAGCATCTGTGTATGAAGATGAGAGGCGTTAGAAACAATAGTACTATTATTACAATAGCAAATCGTGGTCTAGTTGACCAAAATGATGCTCGAGCACACCTATTAGCCATGGTGTATGATTCTAAACCCAAAATTCATACGGTTTAACAAAAATCACAATAATCCTTATAAAAAAGGACTATTTCAATAGGTAGGGAAGAATGACAAACTCCATATTCAGACTTCAATCACACAAATTCAGTACTGATAACATCCAGACCACTTTGGTATGTTCAAAATGCGACGAGGTTTTCTCAAAAGAATTCCCTCTGGACCTCGAAGGGCAGACAATTGAATTTAAGTGTCCTGTTTGCAATTCTGGTGGAGAGGCCGATCTTCCTTATAAAAGCGCTGAAGAAAGAGAAGAGCTTGAAGAAGACTTTGATGAAGTCGAAGAAGAAGATGGTGGAGAAGAATTTGAGGAAGATTACTAGTTCTTGAACTAGATTTTTTTTAAACCCAGGTAATACTTGTAATAATTTCCAGATCAATAAATGAGCTAACTGTAATCCAAAGATCAAATTACTGCTTTGTACCAATTCGTGACAATTGAGCTAAAAACGCTGTTAACTGAATTTCAGGATGTGATCCATGAGCCAAACGATAATCATATTCAGCTATTAGGGCAGCAAAGTCCTCGGGGTGGGATAGTTTTAAGGAATTTACAGCCTCATATGCATATTTCAGAAAGTCGAATTCAGACATTCCATATACTGCCGTTAATTCAAGTAATTTGACCCTAGCATCGTTGAATTTACCAGACATTGCCAGCTTGATTATTTCAATTACCTTTGATTTTCCGGTAAGTCCCAATGATGCCTGGACGTTTGATACACTTACCGAT
>Ga0233418_10000016_pt1 | contig 37079 bp, 31 predicted proteins | sample Sediment_Towuti__FD_189021 | JGI IMG/M metagenome (GOLD analysis project Ga0233418, IMG submission 189021) | Sediment microbial communities from Lake Towuti, South Sulawesi, Indonesia - Sediment_Towuti_2014_1_MG | ecosystem: Environmental > Aquatic > Freshwater > Lake > Sediment | place... | reverse complement strand
TGGAATTAGTACCTCAAATTATCAGAAATCATCCCTCTGTGAGGAACCATTCTAAAAGAACGGGAAGGGGCATGAATGAAATTTTCTTGGACGTAAGTTATCATCATAGGGCAATGGTTGAAAAAAATATCGATCAATGGTGGAAACGAGGTAGACCGGACATAGTCCATTTTGATCTTGTGGAAGCTCTCTCAACTCCATTATTTAAGCAGAAAAAATTACAAGTATATGTATCAACATTCGATAATAACCTAGTAACAATAAATCAAGATCTCAGAATTCCAAAAAACTATTCTAGATTTGAAGGATTGATGATTGGAATATTTAACAAACAAGAAAATAAGAACTCGCCAAATCTAATTGAATTTCAGGAGAATGTGAGTTTTAATGATTTAATGGAAAAAATAGTTAAACCAGACCGAATTATTGGGTTCTCTGTGGAAGGAACAAAAAGTAAAATAAGTGATGTCCTGCGAAATAATGTAATTGATACTACAAAACATTACTGTTTTGTGGTTGGCGGGTTCCAGCGAGGACACTTTTCAGACACAGTGACTGCAGCATGCGACGTGATATATTCAATAAGTCCATTTAACCTAGAATCCCACGTGGTGATTTCAAGAATTCTCTATGAATCTGAAAACTATATTCAATGAAATATTGCATCAACCATAAACGCAACAAAGAGTGCTGTCAAATAGGGGCTTGAAATTTTAAAGAGGAACCAAGACGCCTTTTCACTAGGTCTAGCCAATAGCCACAGTGAGGTAACTATCATGACAATTCCACCCAATATGGCGGTAACTAAGTAAATCATGCCAAATTGATTTAAGAAGTAAGGAATCAAGCTGATTACTACCATAAGAAGAGTTGTTCCTGCAATGACCTGGACAGATCTTTTTTCCCCGGCAACTACTGGCAGCATTGGGACTCCAGCTTTTGTATAATCTTTCTTTACATGCAACGCCAAGCTCCAAATGTGTGTTGGTATCCAAAAGAAAACCAACGCGGCCATAGCTAGTCCTATTTCTATATTTTCCGTTGTAACTGCCACATATCCAATTAATGCTGGAACAGCCCCCGAAAATCCTCCCAGGATAATATTGGTTTGACTCTTCCTCTTCAGCCACTTGCTATAAACTATGATATTATCAAAGAGTCCAAATGCCATTAATCCAAGGGTTAGATAATTTATTGACCATGCACAGAAAAGTGAGATAGCTGCCAAGAGCAAACCAAAAATAAGTGCGTTTCTAGGCGTTATTCTTCCGGACGGAATAGGACGAGCTTTAGTCCTATCCATAATGGCATCAATGTCTCTATCATTATAACCAGTCAGAGCATCTGCCGCTGCTGATCCAGCAATTATACCTACAAGAAGAAAGATCCACTGGATTGGAGTTAGAAAGGTATCAGTCGAATACGAGGCTGTTATCGCTGATCCGAATGCGGTAAAAACTAATAGATACCAAATTTTCGGCTTTGTCAATTCATAATAATTTTTAAGCCGATCAGAGACAGTTACTTGTGGAATCAATAATTTCTACCTCGACAGATTTATGATTAGAGGCAATATGAATGCTCATTTATTTAAATATGAATTTAATTATACAATATAGTAATACCCTGGATTTTAGAATAATTATGGCAGGAGATGGAGGTAGGTCAAATGATTATGAATATATGTACTAATCCAACTAATACAATAGTTCAGGCAAGAATAGATTGACAAAATTTCAACAAAATACTTTACATTTCATTTAAGTCCGAAATTTCGCTTTCTTGTTGCATGATCATTGAAATTAATTTTTCTAAAACTATAAAAGAGGCCTGATAAAATCATTCGTATTCTAATAAGGTGATATGTGAGTTGGAATCAATTCAAGCAACAGCTGGTGGAATGCCAGTTATAATTTTGAAAGAAGGAACCAAAGAAAGTAAAGGTAAGGAAGCACAGAGGAATAATTTAGTCGCCGCTAAACTAATTGGAGATATGGTTAGGACGTGTCTGGGTCCTCGTGGCATGGACAAGATGTTGGTAGATACACTTGGCGATGTGACAATAACAAATGATGGGGCTACCATTCTTAAAGAAATGGATGTCCAACATCCGGCTGCAAAAATGATGGTGGAGGTGGCAAAATCTGTTGACAATGAAGTGGGGGATGGTACGACGTCGGCAGTTATTTTTGCTGGAGCACTGTTGGAAAAAGCGGAGGAATTAGTAAATAAAGATGTACATCCTTCAGTTATTGTAGACGGTTACACTGCTGCTGGAGAAAAAGCTCTTGAATTTTTGCAAAAAATAGGAATAAAAATTGATGTAAATGATAGAAATGCCTTGACCAACATAGCAAGAACCAGCATGTTTTCAAAACTTGTTTCTGATGATGCTCCTATTTTGGCGAAAATGGTAGTTGATGCTGCAAAGCAGGTTGCTGAAAGTGTAGATGACGGTAAGAAATTGAGAGTTGATTTGGATAATATTAAAGTAGAAAAGAAACCAGGCACTTCAATTAGAGATAGTAAACTAGTCAAAGGAATTGTTCTTGATAAAGAAGTAGTGCACGCAGGTATGCCAAAGAAAATCGAAAAAGCAAAAATAGCTTTGATAAATTCTGCCTTGGAAATAGAAAAAACAGAGATGAGTGCTGAAATAAGAATCAATGACCCACAACAAATGCAAATGTTCCTTGAAGAAGAAAATAGAATGTTAAAGGCAATGGTTGACAAGGTAAAGGGAGTTGGTGCTAACGTTCTTTTGTGTCAAAAGGGTATCGACGATCTAGCACAACATTATTTGGCTAAAGAAGGAATTCTTGCTGTAAGACGCGTCAAAGAAAGTGACATGTCAAAGCTGTCCAAGGCTACCGGTGCAAGAATGGTTAACAATTTAGAAGATTTCACATCAAAGGATTTGGGTTCAGCTGATCTTGTAGAAGAAAGGAAAGTTGAAACAGACAAATGGGTTTTCATTGAAGGATGTAAGAATCCAAAGGCCGTTACAATCTTGGTCAGAGGAGGATCTCAAAGAGTTGTTGATGAAGCTGATAGATCAATTCACGATTCATTAATGGTAGTTAAGGATGTTTTAGAGAATCCTATTGCAGTGGCAGGCGGTGGTGCACCAGAAGCTTATGTGGCCAATGAATTGCGTCTATGGTCTAGAAACATGGAAGGAAGAGCACAACTAGCCGTTCAAAAATATGCTGATGCTTTAGATACTATTCCTCTAACATTGGCAGTAAATGCAGGTATGGATCCAATTGATACCATGACAACTCTTAGAGCCAAACAAACTAAAGGTTCAAAATATACGGGAATAGACGTAATGAACACTTCTGTTTCTGATATGCATAAACTGAGTGTAATAGAACCAATAGCCGTCAAACAACAAATAATAAAATCTGCAACAGAAGCTGCTATCATGCTCTTGAGAATAGACGATGTAATTGCCTCAAGCAAATCCAAAATGCCTGCTGGTCCACCTGGCGGCATGGGCGGCATGGGCGGCATGGGCGGCATGGGCGGCATGGGCGGCATGGGCGGCATGGGCGGCATGGGCGGCATGGATATGGAGTAATTATTATTTCATTATCCTCTTCATATCCAATTTTTACCAATCAATTTTCAAAGTATCTTTTCATCCCCGATAATTGGAACGTTTTAATAAAAATACGCTCATAAGGCATACAAGGAATGTTTGAAAAACTATATGAGTTCGATTTTGCTGCTAATATTGTTGTACTTCCTGATTTCTTTCTAGATAGAATCATAAAAATAAAATCCAAAGATGAGCTGTTTAGGACCATTACCAATAAAACTGCAATTGGAGGTGGAAGCATCAGAGGTGTAAGCACATTTGATGTTAAGGGCGGCAATGCCGTAAATGTTGCTTATTGTCTAGCAACAATGGGATTGTCTGTCACATTATTTACTATTGCAGACGGTATCGGAGCTTCCATCCTTCGGAATGTATTCTCAAAATTTGGGGAAAGCGTCAATTTGCAAATAAAAAATGGCAGGCAAGGGTCTACTACATCATTTGAGTTTCATGAAAACGAGGGGACAAATGCTAATGTAATGATTAGCGATGTAGGTGACAATCAGAATTTTGGTCCTGAAATGATTAACGCTCAAAGCGATTTAGAAATAATAAATTCTGCGAAAGGTGTTATACTCACAAATTGGGCTAGCAATCTTAAAGGGACCGATTTAGCTAATTTTCTATTTACAAACTCTCCCAATGCTTTCCATTTCTTGGATCCTGCTGATATAGAAACAAGAAAAGAAGAATTTAGAGACACCCTGAAGAATCTGAATAACACTTTAGACGTACTTAGTATTAATGAAAATGAATGCACATCCCTTATAAAAGCATGCAACCTTGATTCTAAACTGTCTCTATATTTTGAAGACATTGGCAATGTTAAGCAAGCTGCAAAATTATTGTCGTCCGAATTTGGACTGGAAATTGATCTTCACACAAGGACCGGAGGAGCATGGGCTGATGGAGAACATATCCAATTTGTCAAATCATTCGATGTGCTTCCTAAGAAGCTAACAGGATCTGGAGATTGTTGGGACGCAGCCGATATTTTGGGACATCTGTCACATCTAGATGCAAATGAAAGATTATTGTTTTCAAATGCATACGCATCATTATATGTTGGCAGAAGTGATTTTGAACCACCAACAATCGACGAGGCAGTGGAATTTGCTCAAAAAAGCATTAGATAATCTATTGTGGTTCTATCGTAGCCGGAGGCTTGCTTGATACTGAATAAGTAACCCAAGTAACTCCATTAACTTCATTAGTTATCCTGTTGCTAATCTTGGAGATCAAATCATAAGGAATTCTAGACCAATCTGCTGTCATGGCATCCAATGATTCAACTATCCTAATAGTTACTATATGACCATATACTCTTTCGTCTCCAAGTACACCGACCGCAAGATCATCTCCAACGGCGGCGTATGCTTGCCATACCTTATCATACCAGCCTGAAGCCATTAATTCGCTCTCAACAATACTGCTGGCATGTCTCACAATCCTAATTTTATCATTGGTAACTTCCCCGATAATTCTCACTGCCAATCCTGGACCAGGAAATGGATGTCTTTTTATGAATTCATTTGGGATATCTAGCAACACTGCAATTTTCCTTACTTCGTCCTTGTACAAGTTTCTAAAGGGCTCTAGGACTTTCAAATTTAGCCAATCCGGTAAACCTCCAACATTATGGTGCGTCTTAATCACAGCCGCCGGTCCCTTGGAAAATCCACTTTCAATGACATCTGGATATAGAGTTCCTTGGGCAAGCCATTGAAATGGGCCGTAATCTTTTGTTACTTCTAAAAATACTTGAGCAAATTCCTCTCCAATGATCTTTCGCTTTTGTTCAGGATCAGTGACTCCATTTAATTTTGACAAGAATCTTTGTTCAGCGTCAATTGTAATAGTGGTAATACCAAGATGCTTGCTTATCAGTTCAGGTACCAACTTTTCTTCATTCAGTCGCAATAATCCATTATTGACAAAGACACAAGCTAGATTCTTGCTTATTGCCTTATTTAGTAGAACAGCTAGAGCGGTTGAGTCGATTCCACCACTAATCGCGCACAGTACCCTGTCATCTTGAACTTTGCTTCTGATATCTTTTATGGAAAAGTCAACGAAACCTTCCATCGTCCAATCTGGTTTTGCATTACTAATATAGTGGGAAAAATTTCTCAAGATTCTATTTCCCTCCTCAGTGTGTGATACCTCTGGATGGAACTGGATACCATAAAATCCTCTATTTCTATTTGCTATTGCAGCAGAATGAGAATTATTCGTATGTGCCAATATGTTAAAATCATTCGGAATCGTTTCAGCTGCATCAGCATGACTCATCCAACATCTTATTTTCTTGTTTATTCCTTTAAACAAGTCTGAATTATCATCAATTTCCAAATCCGCCAGCCCATACTCTCGATTATCAAATCTTTTTATTTTTCCATCAAATTCCTTAACAATCAGCTGGTGACCATAACATATTCCCAGGACAGGTATTCCCATGTCAAAGATTTTCTTGTCTGGTTTTGGAGAACCTTCCAAGTAGACGCTAGAAGGACCGCCAGAAAGTACTAGTCCTTTTGGCTCTAACTTTTTTATTAGACTTATTGGTGAATTATAGGGCAAGAGTTCACAATAAACATTGGATTCACGAATTCGTCTACAGATGAGATGACTGTATTGTGAACCAAAATCTAGTACTACAATTTTATCCATAACTACGTTAATTTCCTTTTTCTAACATTCTTGTGAATACCCATGTTGCTGTATTAAAAATCTCATTAAGCCGTTCTCTTTCTCTATAATTTGAAATCATAACGCTATTGATTTTCCCATCTTCATCATTATCTACTTTATAGTCAATAATTTCAGATTCACCTAATTCACCTTTTTGAACTTTTTCTTTGTCTTTAGTTTTCATGCCTTCTAGTATTCGATTCAAGAAAAAAGTCTTGAATGGAGGGGTATTAATATTCAAATTCATATCATCTGTCAAAGCTATTTTTACAGAGGAAGGAGTATATTCTGCATTTGAAATTAGTAGATTGTCTCTTGCACGCTTCAAGGGTCTAATCTCTACGCCTTGGTTATTGTTTACTCTATACTTATCACTTTGAGATTTCTTAACTGAATTTATTCTGGGTTCTTGTTGAGTAGTTTCTTCTTCATCAAGGGATTGGTATTGTTGTGTACTCTTATTCTTCAAACTGTAAGCAGAAGATTCCAAATTGGATGCACTTATGAAGCTAGTTCTTTTAAGCAAAGAATCAACTATTTGTAGAGTATTACGGAGTTTATCAAGTTCCTCTTTTTTATTGGTAACTTCTTTAACTAACCATTCACGCACTTCTGCTGCGCGACGAATATCATCTTCTGAAAAGTTGGACATGACAGGGTTCAATATATCAAAAACATATAATAGTTTTTCATATTGATTTCAAGCCCATCATAGAGATTTGATACCTTTTATTGTTGTACTAGATTTGTTAGCCAATTTAGATCTGGATTGTTTGGCTAACATTTCAAGCAATCGTTTTGCAAACTTTAACTTTCTTCGCTTAAGGTCTGTGTTTATTCCTGATTCTTTATCACTTGAGAATTTTCTTGGTAAGTTGTCAAAATCCATACCTACCAAAGTAATGCTCTTTGCCTTCATTTCTTCGGCCAAAAAGACACTTCTATCGCCATCAGTAAATCCTCCAAAATTATATACATTGTCGGCAGGCATTACTTGAGTCGTACCTATTACTTTTCCAAATTTAGGAACATGTCTTTGCAAATTTTCCATATTATCGCCATGAGCATGGATTACCATTATTGCTCCCATTTTTTCTGCCATCCTTAGGTATTTTGGATTTCCATCAAGATCAGACACCACAATATCTGGTTTGATTTTATTATTCAACAAGACTTCGACAACACCATCGGCCGCTATTTTTATATATTTTTTATTCTTCTTGATAAACTCGATATTTTTGTCTAGACTGGGACCTGCTCCAATTACAAGTACCTGCTTTCCTTCTATTTTCTTTTGGAGCTTGGATACTTGCAGTGCCTTTCTTCTTATCAAATTACTCAGAATTTCGGCTGCCTTCTGATCTTTTTCTGTACTATATCCAAATTCATTCCTAATTTGCTGATAGAAAGGGAACCACTCAATGAATTTCACAATTAGAAATAAAAGAAGGTTCTTAATAGATTGTTTGATTCAGTAATTCCATTATTTTATAAGACTATTGTTTCGCACATTTTTTCCATGAACAAATACCATGTAAATATAATCTAAGAAATCAATGCGATTTTGTTTGGACTAAAAAACCATAATAATTTCCGATTAAAAGATCCCATTAAAAATGTCTATATTGCATATATTTATGGTTCTGACATAATTCGTGAAGATGTTTCTGGATTTAAGCTCCTTAGCCACTTCTATTGGAATAGGTGGACTAGCTACTTCTGTAGGAATCGGAGGATTCTTGGGTTTCCTTATGGGATATGCAATAAAGAAAATATTAAAAATAATCATAATAGTTGCTGGATTATTGGTCGGTATCTTGTATTATTTACAATATAACGGACTCATTACACTTGATTTGTCAAAGTTAGAAGCTGCTTTAGGTAGCGCTATGGCAAACTTTAGTGGATTAGATCTTAGTACTCCATTTTTGCCCGGAATAAGTGATCAAATTATGGACGCACTATCAAATTCTGGTATCCCTTTAACTGGAGGTTTTGCAGCCGGGTTTGCATTTGGTTTTAGCAAAGGATAAAAGTCAATACCGAAGATGGGTTTTCTATAAACTCTATATATTTTCGTGTAACAATTATAACTACATCTGCTGTCAGGTATGTGATATGAATAAGAAAACATCCGGCATGGTTTTTCCAGGTGAATATATAGCGGAAATTGAAGAATTTGATGCTGGGAATAATACTTTCACTCTTGATGGAACTATCAGATCAACTGTATTGGGAAATAAGGCATATGATTCTAAGAGAAGAACGATCAAAATAGATCCAGTTAATCCGCAGGAATTACCCAAAATAGGAGATATAGTTATGGGATTTGTGGAAATGTTGTTCGGACCTATGATATCGGTAAAGTTGTTTTCTGTTAATAATAAGCCGTATGGCTCAGGTTTATCTGCCATTGCCTCAGCGAGAACAGGAAATAATAAAGGAGGATGGAATCGAGATAGATACAATAGGAAACCTAAATCAATTTATCGCATTGGAGACATTATTCGGGGTCAGATTACTAGTTTGATGAATTCTTCGATTCATATCACGGTAGACGGAGCCAATTTTGGTCTATTATATTCATTGTGTCTGAACTGCGGTGGTGATACGGTTAAAATAAACAATGGTGTAAAATGCATAGAATGCAGCTATTATGAAGAAAAGAGAATTTCAAGCGATTATGGTACAAGTCTCTTAAAGCCATTTCAATAAACACATCTATGGAAAATTCTAATAAATCCTACAAGACCGTTTAATCTGAAAGTAAGACATACATTCCTTCAGATAAAATTTTTAATACCTTTTCTGCATAATAATAGATGAGCGACGCACATTCGTTTACAGGCAAAAAAATAGAACCTCCACTCATTTCAAAGAATATGACAATATCGCAGTTGGTTGATTTCTTTGGGTCAACAGGTTACAATGCAAGACGATTATTTGAAGCAGCAAATATAATGAAGCAAATGATCGATGCTGGAAGTACAATCTGCTTAACCCTCGCAGGAGCGATGACCCCAATAGGAATGGGCAATACAATCAAGACACTTATTGAAAATGGATATATTGATTGGATAGTTACAACTGGTGCCAACGTTTATCATGACTTACACTTTGCCTATGACCTGCCCGTAAGGCAAGGTCATTTTCAGGTTGATGACGATGTACTTTTTTCAAAGCAAATCGTACGAATTTATGATGTATACATAAAAGAAATAGGTACTTTACAGGCACAAGACCTTATTATTCAAAGAGAAATAAAGAAAATTGAAAAGAGTTATTCTAAATCTTATTCTACTGCAGATATGTCACATAGCCTTGGCAAGGCAACTTATGAAAATTCAACAAACCCAGAAAAATCATTTCTTGCTTCGGCATACAAAAACGACGTACCAGTTTTCATTCCTGCGATAAGTGATTCTTCAATAGGACTCAATATGTTACCTCTATTATTTGAAGACGTGACTAGATTTCCAAACGTTATGATGGATATCGCTGAATCAACAGCGATACTCTGGAAGAGTAAAGTTTCCGGAGGTTTAGAATTAGGAGGAGGAGTCCCGAAAAATTTCTTCCAACAAACAGGACCTGCATTATATCAAATCTTGAAGTTAAAGGATGGGGGACATGATTATGTAATACAAATTACTGATGCACGACCTGATACAGGCGGTTTGTCTGGCGCAACAATACAGGAAGGAAAAAGTTGGGGGAAAATAAAGACATCACATAGAAACAATGTAATTGTTTACGGGGATTCATCAATTTGCTTCCCAATAATAGGAGCTTATGTCTTATCGGAATGCAAAAAGCGGCCGACAAAGAGGTTATTTTCAATGAAAAACGCTTGGGTCGAAGAAATGAAAAGAGAATATCTGAAAAATAAATAACCATCGAGTCATAAACCCAAAATCATTCAACATAGAAAGGATGGCATTTTTAATCAGTTTTGGTGTTCAGATAACACCTCAATCACTGAGTATTGTCAGCCTTCACCGTTATGACTATGTTGAAAACCATTACGGCATTCTTCTATATGGTATTCGTGCTATATAACTATATTCCAAACTAACTATGTTCACTATATTCCTAAACCACTCATTTTGCTCCACGTATCGCCTAGCTCTTCTTGTGGACAATCAATAAAATATTAAAGACGAGTTACGAATTAATGATGAAAAGAAAGAATGTTAAATTATTCAGATATTAAATTAGGAAAATGGGATCTCCATGATTTGATCGATGACAAGTCAACAAGTACCTTTGCAAATTTAGTCACTGGCTTGAAGAAAGATGTGAGCAAATTTGAGGCCAATAGACAAATTCTAAAACCAGATCTAGATGGCCCAAGTTTTGAAGGATTGGTTCATAAGCTTGAGAACATATTAGATGTTACCAGCACAGTAAATAGTTTTGCCCAACTAAAATACGCTGCTGATACGTCGTCCAACCAGGCTGCCGCTTTAGTTCTTGAAACCGAAAAAATGAGTTCTCAAATTAGTAACCAAGTATTGTTTTTTGATTTATGGTTCCAGAAGACACTTGACAGTAATAATGCTGAAAGACTAATTGATAGTCTACCATCAGTATATCGGGAATATCTGAAACATAAAAGATTAGTTGCAAAATATTCACTCAATGAGTCGGAAGAAAAAATTATCAACACCCTGGAGGTGACAGGCACAGGAGCTCTAGTAAAAATATATGATAGAATGACAAACAACTTTGAATTCACAGTTGTCAAAAAGCATGGAAAAACTAAGAGAATCAAAATATTCAAAAATAAAGAAAAACTTCTTTCTCTCGTGAGGAGCTCAAAAGCACATGAAAGGGAAACTGCATACAAGGCACTTTTCAAAACCTATGAGAAAAATAGCGGGGTCCTAGGAGAAATTTACCAAAACCTGGTTACTGAATGGAGAGATGAAAATATTTCTATTAGGGGATTCAAATCTCCTATTTCCGTTAGAAACATTTACAATAATATAGATGATACCACCATAGATACTCTTTTAACAGTCTGCAAAGAAAATGCCCATCTATTCCATGATTACTTTGTTGAAAAAGCAAGATTGATTGGCATGAAGAAATTAAGACGTTATGATCTGTATGCACCTATTTCCAGTAAGAATATTCCTAGAATTACATTCAGGAACGCTACTCGATTGGTGTTGGAAACTTTTCATAAATTTGAACCAAGATTTGGCCAATACACTGAACGTCTGTTTAAAGAAAATCATATTGATTCTGAAATTAGGAATGGAAAAACTGGAGGTGCATTTTGTTATACTGTTGCTCCAAAAAGGACTCCTTATGTACTTTTGAATTTTGATGGAATGATGAGAGATGTTTCAACGATGGCTCATGAATTTGGACATGCGATACATAGCATGTTTGCATCAGATAAACCAATTTTAGTAGCCCACGCTCCACTTCCATTGGCAGAAACTGCATCAGTTTTTGGAGAAATGCTTCTCAATGAAGAAATTTACAAGAAGCTTAATAGACAAAAGAAGAAGATTTTCTTGGCAGAACAAATTGATGATATTTATGCGACAGTAATGAGACAGGCATTCTTTACACTTTTTGAAATAGAGGCACATAATCAAATTGTGGAAAAGGGTGTTACTATTGATAATATCTCGGAATTGTACATGAAAAACTTGAAAACCCAATTCGGAGATTCAATACATATCTCAGAAGATTTCAAATGGGAATGGCTTTATATCCCACATTTTTACCATACACCTTTCTACTGTTATGCATATTCCTTTGGAAATTTACTTGTGCTGTCACTGTACCAGCAGTTTAGAGAAGAAGGCAATCCATTTATTTCAAAATACATCAAGATATTATCTGCAGGAGGATCCGAAAAACCAGAAATATTACTCAAGGACTCTGGATTTGATATAACTAAAACCTCATTTTGGCAACAAGGTTTTGATCTTATAAAAATGAAGATTGACAAGCTAAAGGAAGATGAAAATTGAAAGCTTGATTTTTTATTTCCAGATTTTATTATTGATATCACACCTCGGTCTAGAAAAGAAGACATCAATCAATTACTATTTCACGCAAAATGTGTTTCTGAAAGACGGATACTTTATAGATTAGTTTTTCGGATATGAAACTATTGAAGAGATTTTGTGGCGTGTGTGGAAAGGAATTACCTGCAAACACTGAATACCTTGTCTGTGAAAAATGCCATAAGGCGATAATTACTTCTGAAGATAAGTTCGATTACCTGGAAAATTCTAGACTTTATTACTAATATATGACTATATCTATTGCGGGAGTTCAGTACAATATGCTGAATCTAGAAATCTCAATTTAACAGATGTTAATTATGGCGCGCAATAACTTTACCAAGTACTGCAACGGCATTCTCATTTCTATTACATAAAGTTAGGATTTATTTTAATGTACTTTCAGTACCGGGAAATTGTCTGAACTCTGTGGAGTACTAGACTTATATTCAGTATTATACTAAGTCTATCCTTGAGTTAAGGTTATGCTAGTCAAGATTCATGATGAATTCATAGATAAATTAGATTTTGTAAAGAGGGACGGACTCATACCGGTTGTAGTCCAGGATATTGAAACTAAAGATATTTTGATGCTGGCGTATGCCAATAGAGTCGCAATCGAAAATACAGTCAAAACGGGCAATGCATGGTTCTGGAGTGTCTCTCGTAACAAACTCTGGATGAAAGGAGAGGAGTCTGGAAATATTCAAGAGGTTAAAGATATACTGGTTGATTGTGATTGCGACTCGGTTATCTATTTGGTGGATTCTAAAAATCCTGCATGCCATACAGGAAATAGGACGTGCTTCCACAATAGATTATATCCTAATTAAATTTGACAATTTTTTTTCATAAATCTGTAATAATTATATTGTATTCTCGATAATTGAGATTTTTGATCAGAATCATGTTTATTAATTATAAAATTTTGAGGTTGAAAAAATTAAGTAATACTAAAATTACTATTAGTGAAATTTATTACTACACAAATCGTTGATAGTTGAGTATACATGGGTTCTATTCGATTTCTAAAATGTAGAGAATGTGGTGCTGAGTATACTCCCGTATTCAAGTACATATGTGAAGAGTGTTTTGGTCCTCTCGATGTTATTTATGATGTTCCTGCGAATTTAAGCAAGGACACATTCACATCCAGACAGGATAAGACATATTGGCGTTATTTTGAGCTCTTACCAATTGCTGATAAGAACTGTATTGTGAATATACATGCTGGGTTCACGCCCCTGCAACATGCTGAGGAGCTTGCGACTCATATGGGAAATCTTAAGAATCTGTTCATAAAGAACGATTCTGTAAATCCAACTTTTTCATTTAAAGATAGACCTGCTGGTGTGGCAATTTCAAAATCCAGAGAAATAGATCTAAAGGCAGTGGGATGCGCATCAACTGGAAATTTAGCTTCGGCGACAGCTGCACATGCTGCTAAAGCGCGTTTACCATGTTTTATTTTTGCACCGTCTGATATCGAAAAAGCAAAGATTGCTCAGGCATTATCTTATGGAGCTAAATTTGTTGCAGTTGAAGGAACATATGACGATGCCAATAGAGTTGCGTCAATAATAGGTGATTCAAAGGGGATAGGGGTTGTTAATATTAATATGAGACCCTACTATGTGGAAGGTTCTAAGACTTTGGCATTTGAAGTGGCCGAACAACTTGGCTGGCAAGTTCCAGATCATTTAATCATTCCAGTTGGTAGTGGTGCTATGCTAAATGCAATTTGTAAAGGATTTGAGGAGTTACATGAAATAGGACTTCTTGATGACGTTTCAAATCTAAAAGTTACAGCTGCACAACCACATGGCTGTGCTCCAATAGTTGATGCTTTTAAGAATAAAACTGGTGAAATTGTTCCTGTAGAAAGACCGGATACCATAGCAAAGAGTTTAGCAATTGGGGATCCTGGTGACGGCGTCTATGTATTGAGAAGATTGAAACAATATGGCGGTATTGCTGAAGAAGCCAACGATAACGAAATTGTGGAAGGAATCTTGACACTAGCTAAAACTGAAGGTATTTTTACTGAACCTGCAGGTGGTGTCTCTATTGCTGTGTTGAAGAAACTGGTTGATGACGGTTTTATAGAGCGAGATGAAAAAGTAGTATGTTATGTTACTGGCAATGGATTAAAATCTACCGAGGCTATTATGAGTGTATTGCCCAAACTTGATGTAGTAAAGCCGGATGTACAAACTGTCTCGGCAATGATATCTTAGGAGATAATGAGTACAAAATGACAAACATTGAATTTGTAATCCCATCTGTTCTTACAAAGGGTACAGGAGAAAAGAAGATTCCTTTGGACGCCACCGATTTGCAAGATGCATTTACCAAAATAACTGAACAACTGGGAGAAGATTTTAAACGTAAAGTTTTGGATTTGAATGGAAAACCAAGATCTTTAATTAACATTTACATTAACGGAAAAAATATGCGTTTTAGTAATGATGGAATGGCGACGAAACTTAACAGCGGTGATTCAATTTATATTCTTCCAGCAGTAGCAGGAGGTTCTGAATTAAAGAACGAAGATTTACAGAGATACTCTAGACAGATAATGCTAGAAGAAATAGGATTTGTAGGATTGGAAAAACTTAGAAAGGCAAAAGTATGCGTTGTTGGAGTTGGAGGTATCGGCAATCCTGTAGTTACACAACTGACTGCAATGGGTGTTGGAAAATTGAAGATAGTAGACAGAGATATCATTGAGATTTCCAATCTGCATAGACAGCATCTTTACACAGAAAATGATCTGGGTAAAGTAAAGGTAGAAGCAGCAAAGGAAAGACTTGAAAAAATCAATTCAAGTGTAGAGATAGAAGCTCTTCCTAATTCTGTTACCAAGTATACTGCAGAAAGCATAATTAGAGGATATGATATTGTTGTGGATGCATTAGATAGCATAGATGCAAGATATGCGCTAAATGATGCATGTGTCAAACTGAATATACCTCTCATCTATGCTGGGGCTTTGGGCATGCTGGGCTCAGTCTGCACCATCATTCCAAATAAAACAGCATGTCTTCGATGCATATTTCCCGCATTAGCAGAGGATGATATGCCAACATGCAGTACTGAAGGAGTTCATCCATCAATTTTGTATCTAGTCAGTGGGATTCAAGTTTCAGAGGCAGTCAAGATAATTCTGGGTGAAAAACCAACATTAGAAAATAAACTCATGTATGTAGATCTAAATGATTTATCTTTAGAGAAGATTTCAGTATTTAGGCAAGAAGAGTGTCCCTCATCCGGAACAAAAAGAATTGACAGAGATCAACTGGAATCAAAGCGATTGATAATTGAAGAGCTATGCGGTCGTGACCGTGGAAAAAAAACGTACACTGTTACACCTTCGCATATCTCGTCATCACTAAACCTTATAGGAATTGAGAAGAATGCGGAACGACTTGGGTATACAATCAAGACAAAGGGAGAATTAGGACTAACTATCATGAGCAGCAATTCCGACAATCTTTCAATAAGCTTCATGTCTAGTGGCGCAGCTACCATTGTTGGAGCAAAGAGTGAGGACGAAGCTCTGTCAATTTACAAGAGTTTTGTATATGACATTAAACCTTAAATTGAGTGTTTAGGACAACTAGCGCCAAAAATGGGATCAATCACTTGTATCCTCAAAATGAAATTTGTTCCTGTTTTTGGCTATAAATGGAATTATCATCTTATTGATAAGCTCATCATAGTTTTTCTCCTTATCGATTGTTAGCAAGAGAAAGTAATCATTACTTATGGGAACTGTTATTCTGGTTACATTTTCATATCTTCCAACAGCGTAATTTAGTTTTCCGATTTTTGATTGAAATTTAACCCTCGTCCTGTATCTTGAAACAGCAGCTGCTGCATATTCCTCGCTTTCCTCCTCCGACATCAATGGATTTAGCCCTTCGCGTTGTTCTACGTTAATTAAGACGCCATACTTGTTTGAAATACCTATCCAACGTAGAGAACTGTCTAAATTTAATAACTCCTCGCTAAAATTATAAATGAACTCATAATCAATTCCCAATTTTATTAACTATCATATCTATTTCTCATATTTAAGCAAAAAGCAAAATAAGAAATGAATTGACAGTCACTAAATCTGTTCTATTACATCACCAGTATATTCAATAATCTTTAGATTCTTGTATTCTATGTCAGTTTCTTGAACTATTCCCTGCATGAATTCATCTGCAAATATTATGATATCGTCAAAATAATTATGTGATAGTAATTTTTCAAAGGAACTCACAAAAGTGGGGTAGTCTTTGGCATCAAGTAAGTTAAATTTTTTCTTGGAAATAAGGTTATGGGCAGCAGGATATATGTCTGAAATTTCCGCTGGGATGATACCAATAAATGGATTATACGCACAGATCTGATAGCCTGAAAATTTCTTGTTCAATTTATGATATTCATGAGAAGAATAAAATGGAGAAACCTGTGTGTCAGGATATAGAATTATTTTTTTCTTATTTGTCATAAAAGAATCAAAAATCTTTCTTATTCTGGAGGCCTCTGGTCGATATTGATCGATTGTTTCCATAAAAAATATCGCTTTTTTCTTGTATATTGGAGTACCATCTTCTAAATAATTGTAATTGAGAAATAATTTATAGGCCTCCATTAATTTAGGATGGGCACGTGCCTTCTGCCCAACATATTCCCAAAGTCTTCCTTCCATGATAGCTTGTTTTACAGACAATACTTCTCCTCTCAAAATGTAGAGATTATGCTTAGCCAACTTGTCAGTTCTCTCTTTATATTCGAGATCAACAAATTCCCTAATTGTCATATTAATGCAAATTGGGCATTGACATGAAAGATATGATAATTTATCAAGTCTTGCAGTGCCATTTGCGTGCATATACCTGTTGTCTCTTGCATACAGCATGTAGGAGGCGGAGTCAAAAGTATCACATCCTAATGCTACTGCCAATGGTATCGTTAAAGGATGTCCTGCTCCGAAGAGATGAACAGGCTTCGACATAACTTTTGATTTAAGAGCTGCTATCATGTCTGCAAGAATGGAAAATTCATATGCTTCTAGCAATTGCACCGGACTACCAAGAGCCATCATCTCATAACCCATTTCATCAAGTTGTCCAGCGGATCTTTTCACCAAGTCGAGATGTTCTGCTCCCTGCACTGGACCAACCCATACAGAGTTTCTATCATTGTTACTCTTTATTAGATTCAAAGTTTCTTGGGAATTTTTTATAGTCTCGATAACATACCTTTCAGCTACATCATATCTCAGACCATATCCTGTTGGCTTGTCGAGAGGTACACAAATATCACTTTTAATATCATTTTCAAATTGAGCAATATATGAGGGTCCTGGTTCGATAGAACCATACTCCAGCACTTGGTATCCACCCGAATCTGTCATTATCGGGCCATCAAAATTTATTATTTCATGAATACCCTTTTCTCGAGCTAGATCTCCATATTGTTTTAAGGTGATGTACGCATTTGTAATAACAGCCTCAAAACCTAATTTCTTTAAAAAATCTATTTCTACAGATTGTGAAACAGGATGGACGACAGGTATGAAGGCGGGAGTCTCAAAAGTCCCACTAGGGGTCTTAATTTTTCCTATCCTTCCTGCTAGGTCAGAATACCTGACCTCGAATAACAAATTTACTTGAACTCCCTCATGAATTCTTCATAGATTGACTTCACCCTATCAGCTGCCAATCCTGAGCCTTCTTCTATCCCATGTTCGGTTACCTTAATCTTGTCCATTACAATTATCGCCTTGACATCATCTCTGATTTTTACTAGTCCTGGAAATACTCTTGACAAACGTTCTGCAAGACCCTTAAGATCAAATGGCTTTTCCAGGAGCTTTATTTCTTTCACAAAAGTTCCATTTATAACAATTCTCAGTATTCCTTCACCTTCTAAATTTTCAAGAATGATATCCAATCTTTCGTCGATAGCGCTTAAGGTTCCACTATAATTTTTGTCATAAGATGTCTCTATCAAAACTTTTTTTCCTACAAATTGAAGTATTTCTTCATAAAACTTCCTTATGGTTAAAGCAGACATTTTTTCAACTAGGAATGTTTCCTAAAGTTCTATATATGAGTTTCAATAACGATTTGGGCTAAAGTCAATTTTATCTTTCGGTTTATTTATATTCTAATGCGATAAGCTAGTCAGGGTCAACGTTTTTTAGGAAACGTATCCAATTCGTTACTTTGACATCTCAAACAAGATTTTACTTCTAGATTACCAAGATAACAAATGTAGTAGCATTTACTACATTGTAAGCGAGTAATTCCGTCTCTAATAATTACTAGGTTGTCATGACGTTCTATGAGTTTGGATGATACCAGATTTCCTAATACTATTTCCAAAATCGAAGAAATATGACTAGATTCTTCATTTCTATATCTGAGATAAGTTTCAATGATATTTGTTGGAATACTTTTTATTTCTAGTTGGAATATTCCTTTGTTAAAATTTCTAAATAAAAAATCTCTGAAATACCACTCCAATTCATTAGATTGAGTCTTGCTCATTTTCCATCTTTGTACAGATTCTAGAAGAATAAGAATGAGTAGATTCAAATTTAGTGAACTTTAGAAACTATTTAAAAATAATTGATTAGTTAACTAGTTGAGTAAAAATGCAATGGAATTTAAATAATTTTAGCAAGATAGCTTTTTCCAGGTTAATTCAGCCATTTGGTGATAACCTTAATGATGTTGTAAAGATTACCAAGGCTTTTAGTTATGCTGCTAGTGTTTATTCGGGTATATTTAGAAACGAAAGTCATGAACCTTACATCAACCATGCCATGAAGGTTGCATTGATATTATCTGACGAGTTAAAGGTTCATGATGTAGATACAATCTGTGCAGCAATTTTACATGATGCAATTGAAAAAAGCAAAGAGGACAGTGCAGTTGTTGAAGATTTGAGATCTAATTTTGGGGATAGCATTTATGAAACAATTAGGATCCTTACTGAACCAAAAACCAATGAAGAAAATAGAGAAAAATTGCTTGTTAAGTATTTTGAGAATATTTCTAAAGGTCCCAAGATGTCTAGGTTCATCAAACTAGCTGATCGTCTGGACAACGCTCGTTTCTTGAAAAATGACAGAAAGACGGAAAAGGCACTGCGATATAAAGAAGAGACTCAAAAATACATTCTGCCATTAGCGGAAAAAACAGATGATACTATTGCATTAAAATTATCAATAGCGCTATATGAAATAAAATAATCAAAATTACTTTTCTTCGCACGTTCCACTGTTTGATCTCTTGTGTCTTAACCAATGATTTCCACAACCAAATAGCCTATGCTGTGTGCATCCGCAGATTGGACATTTCTTCATAAGATATTTTTCCTACTCATGCTTATCAGATTTTCTCCTAAATCTTGACTGCCGACTTGTTATTCTCTTAAACTAAATTTGACTAGTTTAGACCTGAAAATCAAAAGAAAGATAAAAGCAGTCAAATCAAGTATTTCATTGCATGACAGAAAATTCTGTTAGACACATAGACACTTTAAGAGAAATGGATTCCATGAAGAAGGAATACCAAATTCGATGCAGCCATTATGAGTTGGAACTATTCAAAAATGAAAACCGGATTACCTGTGTGATATGTGGTAAAAATTGGGATTTCTTGGAAGAAAGGGGGTATTCACACAAGAAACAAGCATATTCTGCGGAAAAGGATTGATCATCTTGTTCTTCAACCTTTCAATTAGAAATTTTAACTTTGAATTAAGGTGAACTCGATGAAAAAAAAATTCAGAGCAGCAATAGTTCAAATGAGATCTTCAGAAGACAAGGAACACAATTTGGATTACTCCGTGAAATTAATAAATGAAGCGGCCAAGAGAAAGGCGCGATTAATTTGCTTTCCAGAATTTCAGATGGCATATTCTCCAGTTGAGCAAAAATCAGGATCGTTACACAGGCTTGCGGAGAAAATCACTGGTAATTTTGTTTCAACACTTTCATATTCGGCTAAACAAAATAAAATAAATGTAATCGCAACGATGTACGAAATTATCAACACCAACAAAAAGAATCACAAGGTTTTTGATACAGGTATAATAATTAATGAACTGGGAAAAGTCCAATCCATTTATAGAAAAGTCCATCTTTATGATGCGTTAGGATTCAAAGAATCTAAAAAGTTACTAGCAGGGAATATCATTGAAAAGCCAAGCAAGACATCCGTTGGAAATCTAGGATTGCTAATATGTTATGACATGCGATTTCCAGAAATATCCAGAATTCTAACTGTCAATGGTGCCAATATACTAGTATCCCCATCAGCTTGGGTAGATGGATTCATGAAGAAAGCGCATTGGGAAATTATGGTTAGAGCAAGAGCAATTGAAAACGGTGTATACGTTCTTGCACCGAATCAAGTTGGCAATATTTATTGTGGCCATAGTATGGTGATCGATCCATTCGGCGCCACCGTATTGGATATGAAAAATCGACAAGGAATTGAATATATCGATATTGACACCGCAAAGATAGATACTACGAGAAGAACGCTTCCACTATTGATGAATAGAAGAACTGATGTGTATAGAAATCATATTGATGTATTTGGATCTAAATTGTGATGAATGTTTGTTCTATTAGATGGATTTTCTCGGCACCTACTATTCACGCATATATTCCGTGGGCTATTTCTTTTGAATATTACACTCAAAATTGGCCATCCACAAGTACAAATACTGTTACCTTTTTTAATTACGCCAAATTGGGGAACTAATGTAATTGTCTTACATCCAGTTACTCTAAATTTAGAGCAGGCTAGAAATCTTTTTCTAGTCTTATTACTCTTTATCAAGACCATTTCTCCTTTGTGACATTTTGGACATTTGCCAAATGACTTTTCAACTTCCGAAGTGGCAAGTCCATTTTTTAGCTCATTGCCAATCGCCAATTCATTTATTTTGATCTTGTTTAGCGGATTCAATAAGGATTTTTCCAAATGTTTCCGAAGGTTAATAGTATCAAGCTCTCCTTCTTCTACTCTCTTAATACTGGATTCCAAGAAGGCAGTTAATTTTGTAGAGACAATATCCGGAATAAATTTTTTCATAGTATCAAGAATCGTAAATCCTAATTCAGTTGGCTCTAACCCAATCTTGGACTGCATAATATACTTGCGTTTTATTAATAAGTTGATTGTCTCAGCCCTAGTAGATTTTGTTCCAATCCCTTCTGATTCCATTTTTTCTAGTAGACTTGCCTGATTATATCTTGCAAGCGGTTTAGTAAAATCCTCCAACGCAGTAACTTCATCTACTTGTACAGAATCTCCCTTTGCAAGATGAGGTAGACTCGTTTCTTTGATACTAAAATATGGTTTGTAAAGGGTAATCCAACCATAGTTTAAGACTGTATTTCCCTTAGCAATAAAATCATGACCACTCACAGTAATAGTAACTTCGTTAAAATTGGTCACAGCACTGTCTCCAAAAGCAGCCAAAAATCTCTTGACAATTAAATCTAGAATTTTGTTCTGCAGTCCGGTTAGTTTTTTGTGTTTCAAACCTGTGGGATAAATGGCAGGATGAGCTGGATCTTCTTCAATACCTTGATAGGGAACCAAATGATTTTGCATCAACAATTCTTGTATTTTGTTTTTATCCACCGTATCATAGTTTTTGCTTAATAGGCTTAGAATTTTTTCATATCCAATGGAAGAAGGAAGTTTCTTACTCGATGTGCGCGGATATGAGATAATTGCTGTTAAGTAAAGAGATTCAGCGACAGAAAGGGTCATGGACGGAGAAAGTTTGAAGATTCGAAAGGCCTCTTTTTGCAGATCACTTAAATTGAATGGTGTGGGGGGATTGACATTCTTAGTTTGGCAAATTATTGTCTTAATCATACCTTTTTCATTTTTACATGTGGCCAATATTTTTTGCATTTCTGAAAATTTATGTATTGCAGTACTAAGACTGGCCTGGAAGGAAGAGTTATCTTTCTGAAATTTTCCAATGACATGCCATACCGGATCTGGTACATGTTTCCTAATCTTTATCTCTCTATCTACTACAAATCCTAAAGTAGGACCCTGAACCCTTCCAATGCTTAAGTTGTAATATCTGGTATCTTGATTGGCAACACTTAAACAATTAATCAATGCTCTTGATAGATTAATACCAAAAACGAAATCTACAAGATGCCTGGCCTTTCCTGCTTCAGCTATCCTAATGTCGGTTTGTTGTAAATTATTAAAAGATTGATTTATTTCTGAATCGGTAAGAGAAGAAAATTTTGCCCTCTGTGACTGTAAATACTTGTGTTTACAAGCATATTCAAGTATGTTATAACCAATTAGCTCACCTTCAAGGTCATAGTCACATGCATGTATGAATCCAGAAGCACCTTCAGAAACCCTTGATATCACTTTCAAAGTTTCCAAGATTTTCTTCCTCTGGTTTGCAACAGTTGAATGTCTAGGAGACCATACAGTTTCATATATTGGATATTTTTTTCGATTTTTCTCCAATGGAATTAAGCTGTACATGTGACCTAGTGCTGAACATACGACAAATCGTTGATTCTTGTCAGAAGTAATTTCAAAAACAACTATACCAAGAGAATGTTTTTTCTCTATGATATTTTTAGATCCCAATACTTGGGATATCCTCTTAGCCGCCAATGGTTTTTCGCAAATTACAAGTTGATAACCTTTTGCATCCATAACATTATCTTCTGACAATCAAAATATTCTACAGGGGATAATAATTTAGATTTTGGGTCAATTTGCGAGAACCGAGAAAAGATTAGAAGCGTCCCACATTCCAGACATCTTTGAAGAGTAGTATTATCCAAGAATTTCTCGAACATTTTTATATTCTCAAGATAATATTTTTCATATATATGGTAAATAGTGTATGCGTTCTTGGAGCTGGAAGTACAAAATATGGTAAACTAAGTGAAAGTATCATTGAGCTAGGACTCGACGCGGCAAAAAGTGCTATTGATTCGGCAGGAATTACGCCAAAGGATATTCAATCAGGTTATATCTCAAACGTATTTGGTGTTGCTGACAAACAAGTACACATGGCACCAGTACTCATGAGCAACCTTGGTATTCCTCATGTCCCCGGTTTAACAATTGAGTCTGCTTGCGGTTCAGGTTCGGTGATGTTTAGAGAAGCTTATGCAAACGTTGCTGCTGGTTTCTATGATTGTGTATTGGCCGTTGGTGTTGAAAAGGTAACACATACTGGAACTACTTTGAGTACCACACTTTTTTCATATTGTTCGGACTTCTTTTATGAAGGTGGCAACGGAGCTTCGTTTCCAGGACTGTTTGCTTCAATTGCCAGAGCATACCTACATAAATACAAAGCAACCGAGGAGGACTTGGCATATGTAGCAATCAAGAATCATGAAAATGGATTGCTAAATCCAAAAGCACACATCAGGAAAAGTATAACAGTGGACGATGTGCTGAACTCACCTGTTGTAGCATCTCCATTAAAGATTTATGATTGTTGCCCATTTTCTGATGGTGGATCAGCAGTAATATTGTGCACTGAAGAATTTGCAAAGAAGGTTGGTAACAATTATGTAAAAGTCATTGGTTCGGGAAGAGGGGGATCTCCGGCGGCTGTTCAATCAAGAGAAGATATCACAACCATCCCTAGTACAATTATTGCAGCAAATCAAGCCTACAAGATGGCAGGAGTTACACCCAAGGATATTGATTTCGCAGAAGTTCATGATTGCTTTACAATTGCAGAGATAATTGATATTGAAGACTTGGGATTTTTCAAGAAGGGAACGGGCGGAGCAGCAGCTAGAGAAGGAATTACTAAAAGAACAGGGGAGATTCCAATTAATCCTTCAGGAGGACTAAAATCCAAAGGACATCCAATAGGAGCTACTGGTATAGGACAAGTTGTGGAGGTTTATGAACAATTTACTGGTAAAGCTGGTGAGAGATCAGTAAAGGACGCCGAAATTGCGCTAACGCATAACTTTGGTGCCACCGGAGCAAGCGCAGCAGTTCATGTCTTTCAAAAAATATAATCTTGGTGCATTGCATTGGAAAAAAATTCTAGTACCCACGAAAGATTTATCCAAACAGCAAACAACGGAAAGATACTAGCAAACAAGTGCAAAAATTGTGGAAAGGTAATGCTCGAGACAATGTACTACTGTAGCGGTTGTTCCAAAAGCGACTTTGAATTTATTGAACTTCCTGGAATTGGCACAGTTGTAACTCATACTATACAGGCGGTGGCCCCTGAAGGATTCGAAGACATAAACTCCTATGCCTGGGTGGTGTTCAAGCTGCAAGATGCGCCTATTTCTGCATCAGGATTTCTCCCGGGAATCAAGACACCGGCAGATCTTCCTATAGGCTCTACTGTGAAGGTTAAGGGATATGATGCAAAACATGGACTTACTTTAGAAAAACAAGGAAACTAAGTTTTTCTTTCTTAGGCCATATGGAGTAAGACTTTATCTCATATCATTATTGTAGAAATAGGTTTGTCCGTATACTAGAATTTTATTAGATTAGCTTTATGTTACTCTTTTGTCGACAGACACTGACAATTATTTTTACATTCTTGCAAGATAATATTTTCTTGATGCAGCATCATACACAGCTTCAGAACGACCTGTCTAATGCTGCTCAGGTTATTAGTAATCAAATTACAAAGTTGAACAAACTCTCAAAGAAATTTGAAGTAATGGATATTCACTTTAGAAACCAAATTGTGGAAAACATCAAAGGAGGTAACAATATACGAGCCAAGGTACTGGCAAATGAACTCGTAAATATACATCGTGTTCACCATACAACAAGAAACATGATCATGTCTCTTGAGGTTGTAGCTCTGCGTTCAACTATAATAGGTGAATTTACTGTTATAATGGATACAATTAATCCAACAATAGATCTGATAAAGGATATTGAGAAAGATATTTCAATGGTAATCCCAACTGCAAATGAAGTATTGAATGACGTTACAAACGCTTCATCAGAAATTCTAAATTACAAAGTTAATCCGGAAGTAAAAATACCAATGCATGTAGATGAAGACGCACTAAGAATTTTGAATGAAGTGGAACAAAGTGTTGAGGAAGAAACAAGACAAAAACTACCAGATATACCTGCCACTATTAATGTTGCGAAAAACAAAATTGAATATGATACCTTACTAGAGGAAAACGAAGTAATGATCTAGATTTGATTTTTCTCATGCATTGTGGGTAAATTGTTTTGTACTGTTAGTCAATAACTATTTACGACCCAATTTTAAATTATCTCAAGATAATATCGGGTGAGATGGAGATAGAGGCGAGCCATGATCTTATAACTCAATCTGAATCTAAGCCTACTGGAATTTTACAAGCGGCAAAAAGAGTAAGGATGATTTTCTCTGTGATGGCCAGTCCTAACAGAATAGATATTCTTCGAATTCTAAATTCCAAAGGTCCCCTAACTTATTCGGAATTGAAATCGTTGGCTGGTTTTAAATCTAAAAAAGAGTCTGGGAAATTTGCTTACCATTTAAGGAAGCTTTTGAGGCAATCTCTCGTGGCATTAAATAAAGCAGAAAGAAGGTATACTATTACCAACCTTGGAAAATTAGTCCTTAGTCTAGCAAGACAAATCGAAGAGAGATCCATTATCGAAAGTGGAAAAATGTATGTACGAACCTCTAGACATTCAATTGAAGAATTTAATTCAAACAGAATAACTCAATCCTTAGTAAGGGAGGCAAATATGCCTCTTGAGCAAGCACATAAGATTACCGAGGAGGTGGAAAACAAGGTTTACAAATTCCAAACTGTGTATCTTACATCCTCACTTATTCGCGAGACCGTGAATTCAATTTTGATAGAGCATGGTTATGAGGAATTTAGATCAAAATTAGCCAGATTGGGTATTCCGGGATCTGATATATCTCATATGTTTAACAACCCAACATTAAGCAAAAATGGGGTAGAAGGTATTTTGTCGGAAACTTCACTGGCTGTTTTTTCCGAAAACTTGTTGTTCAATATATTACCTAAGGACATAACAGATATGCATCTAGCCGGTGAACTAAATATTTCAAACACTGGTCTTTGGAATCTAATGCCCGATACAGTATTTATTGATACAAAGAATATCATTGAAAATGGCTTAGACTTCAAAGGAAAATACTTGAATGTTTCAAGGATTAAGCCCATTCAGACACTAGACGATATCACTGCAGTTTTGCCCGTGTTGATTTCGGTCTTAAGCAGGGAAACTTCCAGGGAGGTAATACTTGATAATTTTGTTTCTACCATTTCAAATAAGATCCAGGGCAGTGCTGAAGAAGTAGAATCGGCATTTTCTAGGGCATTTATATCATCATCAATATCCAGATCGTATTCATTAGTAGGTTTTCCAGTTTTTACATTTCCTATTTCAACTGAAAGTGCATCCATGATTAGGCCCGTATTGACAGCTTACTTGAAATATTTGGAACACACGCCTTTACCCACTATTGCGATATCATTAGTTGGTAATGATAAGGAATCACTGAGCGCAAACGCAGATCTGATTGGAAACATAGTGAAACATGGCGGTATTTTGTCTGTGTCGAAGAACTATAGGAGTCATCTCGGAGTTGTAAAAACTCAATCTGACGAAAAATCAAGTTCAGTTGTAAGCTTGCACTCTTTAGCTATTAACCTACCCCGATTAGCTTATCAATCCAACAAAGACGAAACTTACTTCAGAGCTAGATTGGCGTTAATGATTAAACCGGCAATCTCTGCTTTACTTGCAAGGAAGAACTCTATTTTGGAGATGATAAGAAGAGAAATGCTTCCAATAACGGCCAATATTACCCAAATGATGCAATTGAGCAGGATGAATCTTGTAATTAATTTGACAGGAATAAGAGAGTCGGTATACAACATACTGGGACATGAATTCAACGGAGAAGAGATTATCCAAAAGGTATTGCATACAGCAGTTGAAGTAGCTTCGGACCAAGGAAAGCTATCTGGAGATGAGTCTATTCGAGTAGCTATGATTACAGATGATAGTAGTTCACGATTAGCATCTCTGGACTCTGAAAAATACGGAAACATCTATGATCAATCTGATGATGATTCGATGATAAAGTCATACTCCCAGGGCGTTCTGATAAATGGTAGCGATCTACTCTCGAATACTGGTCACATAATAGAATCAGGCAACTCGATCGATAAATTACTAAATGGCGGAGTTTCGCTTAATGTGGACATTAGTGACCTCACAGATAATGAGTTGAAAGACTGCATTGACAAGGCGTTTGATCTTAATTTCTTCAGACTCGTCTACAGAAGTAAGATTTGTAGCTCGTGCGGTATAAGAACTGTCATGTCATCTGAAGTGTGTCAAAATTGTGGGTCCACTAATTTTGCACAGTTATAGATGGAAATCTGCTGAATCCAGAATTTAGAATCTTTGTTGTGTATTGTGGATGCATCCGGCATTTCCATTGAGCTAAACCTTCGCTTTCTTCTTCCAAAACAGCTAGGCTAAGGAAGTGCTAGAGTATATAGCTCGGATGGTCATCGCTCCTTATCTGCCATTGTTCTCAAATTGCGTAAATTAAATGGTTAAGAGGTTTACTCACGAATGAACTTTTGGATGAAATAACCTATGACCAGAAAAAGCTAACCTTGAAAGAATCAAGGTCCCACGGTTCCAACTTTTTTTGTTTTTCGGGATAACGGATAATATAATGACATCGAATCAAATAGTTTCAACCTTGATTGTATTATTATTTAGTAAAATAATATTTTTAAGCTAGACTCTAGCTGTATAATGCGTTATGGCAAAGGAAATTACTGAAATTGATCATTCTTCAAACTCGAACAAAAAACCAATTGCGCAAATCAGGAAAAGGGATAAAAGACTAGCCGATTTTAATAATTCAAAGATTTCTAATGCCATCTACAAAGCTTTAATGGCGGCGGGGAAGGCTGATTACAAGCTTGCCGAAAAATTATCTGAAAAAGTTGTTCAAAAAATGGACCAACAATTTTCTATTTTAGATACCAATAGAGTTCCTAGTGTTGAAGATGTCCAGGACATGGTAGAATCTATTTTGATTGAGGAGGGTCTTTCCGAGACTGCAAAGGCATACATCCTTTACAGGCACGAAAGGCGCAAAGTTAGAGATGAAAAGAAGAAGATTCTGAACAAGAAAGATTTGGACGAAGTGGATAAGGCCTTTGATGTAAATTCACTCAGAGTTCTTGCTTCGCGCTATTTGTTAAGAGACAGTAATAATGAAATTGTTGAAGATCCCCGATTGCTTTTTGAACGGGTCGCAATTCTTGTAACAATTCCAGATATTCTTCAAGATTCTGAAATATATTCCGGTAGCGAGGTGGTTCAAAATATCACTGAAGCCGAAGAATATTTCAAGAAACTAGATGACTTTGACTTGAAACTAAAGATTGGAAATCATTATCTTAACAAATTTCACTTTGAATCATTGATTAGACACTACATTGACCTGGCAAAAAGCGGACATATGAAAATTAGCTTTAAAGATCTTTTGCGGCACATCGCCGAGGGTCAACTGTCGAAATATTCTGATCGGATAGTTGAATATTATAACTTGATGGTATCAAAGGACTTTCTTCCAAATACTCCTACTCTAATGAATGCCGGAGCAAAACTTGGCCAGCTTTCAGCTTGCTTCGTGTTGGATATGAAAGACGATATGTCAGGGATAATGAAATCTTCGACTGACGCTGCGATGATATTCAAATCCGGTGGCGGAGTTGGTATTAACTATTCAAATCTTCGACCCGAAGGAGATATTGTTGCATCAACTTCCGGCGTAGCTTCGGGACCGATCTCATTCATGAGAATTATTGATACAATTACGGATGTGGTAAAACAGGGCGGAAAGAGAAGGGGTGCAAATATGGGAATAATGGAATCATGGCATCCTGATATAGAAAAATTCGTAACGGCTAAAACGAAACCAGGAGTCTTTGAAAACTTTAACGTAAGTGTCGGAATATGGAGTGATTTCTGGCAATCAATAATTAACGAAAATAATCACAAATACACTCTTAAGAATCCGACGACCCAAGAACCAATCAAGCAAATTGATTCACACCAGCTTTTGGATTTGATAACTTTTAGCGCATGGAAGAGTGCCGAACCAGGTGTCATATTTTTTGATAATATCAACAAATACAATCCCTGCATTAATGTAAAAGAAGGACCACTTAGAGCAACAAATCCTTGTGGTGAACAATCACTCTATCCATACGAGTCATGCAATTTAGGTTCCATTAATTTAGCCAACTTTGTTAAAAGGAATATTGATGGCAAACATGAATTTGATTGGCAAAGATATGAGCAAGCAATTCGTCTTTCAACTAGATTCCTAGACAATGTCATAGATATGAATAAGTATCCGGTAGAAGAAATTGAACTCAACACAAAATTAACAAGAAGAATTGGCCTAGGAATAATGGGAATTGCTGATCTATTATTCATCTTAGAGATACCTTACAATTCAAAAGAAGGTTACGACTTTATGAACAGAGTAGCAGAGGCACTTTCGTACTATAGTATGGAAGAAAGTGTAGCAATAGCTAAAGCAAGAGGCCCGTTTCCACTATTCAATCAGACTGATTATGTAGAAGGAAAAATGATACCAGTGGCAGGATATTATGAAATTCCAAAGCGACATCACTCATATGATTGGGATTCATTGGTTGAGAAGATAGAAAAGTACGGAATTAGAAATTCATGGACTACTACAATTGCCCCTACTGGAACTCTTTCAATGATAGCTGATACTTCCAACGGCGTTGAGCCAGTTTTTGCACTTGTATTTGAAAAACGAGTTACTGTGGGAAGGTTCTTTTATACCAATCGGATATTTGAAAACATTCTCAAGGAAAACGGACTTTACAATGATGAAATCCTGACAAAAATTGCAAACAATTATGGTTCTGTAAGAGGTTTGCCCGAGATTCCAGAATGGTTGCAGAAAATATTTGTCACTGCGATTGACGTACATTGGACTGATCATCTAATGGCTCAGGCAGTCTGGCAAAAATGGATTAGCAATGCAATTGCCAAGACTATAAACATGCCATCTGACGTTACAGTCGAAGACATAAAAGCTGCTTATCTTTTATCACACGAAATGGGATTGAAGGGAGTGACTGTGTATAGGGATGGATCCAGACATGAACAGGTACTACATATCACCGGAAATGATAAGGAGAAAAAATTCATAGTGAAGCCAAGTAACCACGTAGTTGACCACATTCATAGTAACATTAAACAAGACTATGTTATGACACAAGTTGAAAAAGTCTTTAGAGATGCAGAACAAGCTGAACCAACAGACAACCCAGTAAGCGTTTCTCAAGCGAAACCAAAAACGAACATGACCACAACACCGAATGAGTGTATTGAGTATGAAACATGCCCATCTTGTAATGCGAGATTAATTATCACTGAAGGTTGCAATATGTGCATAGAATGTGGCTTTAGCTCTTGTATGTCAGGATAGCTAAAATTCTCCATTTTTTATTTTTGGAAGTTAATATTAACGAAACATATTGATTGGAGATCTGTTGTTATATCCTGAAATTATTTCTCCCCGATTGAGATTGAATAGATAATTTCTTATCTCAGTCCACCATAAGAGAAATATTGTTATATGATGTTCACATGATGGAGAGATCAAATATTTGGTAATCCACAAGTATGATGTATATAGGAGTCCAAATGTGGGTTTGTTTACACGAACCAATGATAAAACGCTATTGCTTCCATTTGGATTTGCAGATACAAAGACTAAAAAATTAAAAGAATACTTGGATGTTAAGGAAATAATTCATGTTTCAATAGCAGGGACCAGGTTGATAGGACCAATGACTGTTATGAATAATAATGGAATATTGTTACCATCAACCGTTTCAGATGAAGAGATCGAAATTCTTAAGCAGACGGGATTAAATGTAGAACGATTAAATAGCAAATTTACTGCGATAGGAAACTTAATATCGGCAAATGACAAGGGAGCAATAGTTTCAAACCTTTTCAGCGAGGAAGTCGATCAAGATATTGAGGATACTCTTGGTGTGCCAATTCAAAGAATGTCCATTGGAGGATTCGTCCAGGTTGGCTCGATGGTTGTGACCACAAACGCCGGGGCTATTGTTCATCCAAACGCTAATGATGCTGAAATAAACAGGATATCTGAAACACTCCAAATTGAGGCAGAGCCTGCCACAGTAAATGGAGGTTCGCCATTTCTATCATCAGGATTGATTGCTAATTTTAGCTCAGTGATAGTAGGTAATTTGACAACAGGACCAGAATTGATAATGATAAGTAGGGCATTAAAGGTATGACCCTTATTCCTCTTGATTTTATCTAAAGTATATGTTAGGATTTGGACGTGATGATGATATTGCATGATCATCATTGGTAAATAGACTATCTATTTCTGTTTTCTCAATTTGGATATTTATCGAGTTCATTTCAGAATCAGATAGGCTGAATCTTTCCTTTAGTAAAGACTTAACCCGTAGTACTTGGTCATAAACTTGGTCGGCATTTGATGTTATGGTAAGTTCTAAAGTCTTGCCCAGCAAATCTTTAGGTATTTTTCCGCCGGGATCGCTTATTATTCTAAAATCAATTTTATTAAATATGATTTGATTTGGAAGTTGAGGAAGCGCATTTACGGTATAGAAAACTTGTACTTCAATCAAATTTGCTTGCGATTCATCAATGGATTTTAAAATTGATGCCTCTGGATTGTTAGGATCAGGGAATGCATTAATCATACCTCCACTTATAGATAAGGTTAGCAATACAAATCCCTCTGTCAAGTTCTTTCTATCAGTAACTAATGGAAGGATGTCTTTACATGTAATTCCTGTAGCACTATCAGATTCAAGAACTTTGATGATTGAATTGGAAGATTTACCATCATTTGGTATGACATTCATGAATAATTTTATTGGGTATACTTGCTTGTTAAGGATACTTATGTCAGTATCATAATGTCCTGGTCTTACAGGACCTTCGCCAGCCATTACGTTACCGCACAAAAACTTTGGCGTATAAGTGACAGTCTTAACCGATGAGTTTTGTTGCTCGTCTGTAATGGGAAATTGAGTCTTTAATTTAGTATCTACTATACTACCATTGATTGGCGGGACAGTTAAATTCGAATTAGAGTTAATCGTTGTATCATTAGCTTGGACATATGTAAATACATTATCGTTTTGGACAAATAATAATAATGATGCTATAAAAGCAAAGACTAAAGTTAGCTCACTCTTATTCAAACTGCAAATTTTATTGAAAAATCGCTAATATATGCTATATAGAAAATCATGGAATTATTTGCAGTTTTGATAAGAATCTTTTTGTAAAGGAGGCTTATCATAATATGGTGGTGATAATCAGTGAAGAATAATAGATTCTTTAATCGAGACGTCGTTTCCATTAAGGATTTTCAAAGAGATGAACTCGAATACTTGTTCAATAAAACCGACGAAATAAAGAAACTAAATCCTAAAGAGAAAGATGAATTGGGAAAAGCCAGAATAATGGGATATCTGTTTTATGAACCAAGCACTAGAACTAGAATGAGTTTTGAGGCAGCAATGGCATCAATAGGTGGCAGTTCTATTGGGATATCCGATCTGAAATCATCTTCAATTGAGAAAGGCGAAAGTTTGCAAGATACAGTACGGGTAATGGATCTTTATTCAGATATCATGATCTTACGTCACCAACTTGATGGCTCAAGTAAATTTGCAGCAGAAATTTCTGATCATCCAATAATTAATGGAGGAAGCGGAAGTGAAGAACATCCGACACAAGCAATGCTAGATTTATACACTATGACAAAAGAAAAAAAGAAAATTGATGGATTAAAAATTTGCATCTTGGGTGACTTGAAATACGGACGAACCATTTACTCTTTATTGTACGGACTTTCAAATTATAATGTTGAAATCATTCTAGTTTCTCCACCAACATTACAAATTAGACAAGAGTCTATCTATGGATTGAAAAATAAGGTGAAAATTGTAGAACTAGTTGAGATGAATGAAAAGGTATTTCGGGACACGGATATCTTGTATGTTACTAGAATTCAAAAAGAAAGGTTTTCAGATCCTCAGGAATATGAAAAGGTTAAGGGGGCATACACAATTGATAGTAATATTTTGAAACAGTTCAAATCTGATATTTCCATAATGCACCCACTACCGAGGATAGACGAAATATCACAGGATGTCGATAGTAAAACTAATGCGATCTACTTTAAACAAGCATCTTATGGTAAAGATCTAAGATCTGCACTACTGGCTTTGATTTTGAATGAATCATCTCTCTGAGGACTTTTGCCCAATACTTGTTATTTTTTTTAGGACCATGTAATTTTTTTCATGAAAAATGAAAGATTGAAGTCACCTTTTTCATTCAATTGACGTATGTGAGCCATTTGTCGAATTTTTCAGTTTCGCCATGTACTATTTGATCGTAAATGTCTCGTAATTGTGCAGCAATTTCGCCGACCTTTCCATTGGCAATTATTATTTTATCGATTTCTCCGATTGATTTAATTCCAGCAGCTGTTCCAGTCAAGAATACCTCATCTGCATAATACATTTCATCTCGGGTAATGTCGCAAATTTGAGATCTGATTCCCAAGTCCTCTGCAATGGATAATACAGTTGAGCGGGTTATCCCATCCAATGCACCTGATGTAAGAGGCGGTGTAATGAGGGTGTTGTCTCTTACCAAAAAAATATTTTCGGCGGTTCCTTCCACGACCATTCCACTCATATTCAGCATGATTGCTTCGTCAGCCCCAGATTTTATAGCTTCAATTCTAGCTAACGCTGAATTTGCATAATTTGCGATGGCCTTTGCATGCATAGGCAAGCTTCTTGAATCTATTCTGGTCCAAGAAGAAACAATAACTCTCATGCCCTTGTTACCTTCAGTTTTGATATGGTCCTCCCAATCCCACAGGGCAATAGATGCTGATACTTTGTTAGGTAAAGGATTGACTCCCATTTTTCCATAGCCGTAGTAGCATAAAGGTCGTATGTAGCATTCCTTGACATTATTAACTCTTACAGTTTCAACAATCGCATCTGCAAGATCTTTCTCAGAAAATTGTATAGTCATATGATACATTTTGCAACTGTTAGCAAGTCTCCTGACGTGGTCTTCTAATCGAAAGATAGCAGGGCCGTTTTTCGTATCATAGCAGCGAATCCCTTCAAACACTGCAGTGCCATAATGCATAGCATGTGTCAAGATGTGAATTTTCGCGTTATTCCACTCAACGAACTTTCCATCCATCCATATCTTGCCCTTATCATTCATTAAATTTCATCCCTATCAATTCTATTTCTCTTATCGTGAATTGCCCTTATGGCATCAGCTACCTTGGAATCATCCACAATAATTAGGATACGCGAAGTCTCTTCTTGCGCATCCAAATTCAAAATATTAATTCCATGCTCACCAACTGTGCTGCTCGTAGTTGAAGCAATTTTGGGCATTTTCCACATATTATCACCAATCAGAGTAACAACACCTCTGTCATACACTATCTCTGTTTTAGGATAATAAGCTTTGAAGTGATGTTCATTTCGTCGCACATAATCTCCATCAAGGAATAGGATCCTGGTGATTTCAGTTCCATCTTTCTTAAATGGAGATAGTTTGAGAAAATCGTGGTACTGTCTGTAGCTTTCAAGTGACGCCAACAAATGTGAGGCTGCTATAGTCTCCATCCTTACTATAGCACAATTTCTCTTTCCAGTAACAATCTTGACAAGGTTGTCCGATTGGTCGGCAGAGATTTTTGATATAGTTGTTGTATTTGAAGGATCATTCATGTTTGTAATTACGATAGGTATGTCCATATTGTTATTATCAATTTCCTTAATTGCCAGAGGATCAAGTATTTTCATTCCAAACATTCCGGCTAATCTTGCTTCATTATAAGAAAGAAATTTGATACTATCCAGCTCTTGCTTTACTATTTTTGGATCAGCGCTCAGTACGGCATTATCTTTTTCAAAATCTAATTCTGCTTTGTATTTTTCGTTCAACAATATAGCAACATCTGCTGCAGATCTATCCGAGCCTCCTCTTTCATAAGTAGTTTCTAGGCCGTCACTTGTTTTTCCAATAAAACCTCCTATGGTTATTACATTATTCTTTTCTATTAATTCATAGAAATGATTTGATTTTTGTCTTGACTCTTCAATCAAAAAATTTGCGGCTTCAAAGTTGTCGTCAGTAATGATTGGCCATTGTTCAATGTCTACATGGTCAGATTTTATTTGATTACTTCTTAAAACATAATCCATGAGATATGACATTGGTATCTCTCCACTATATGCAAGGGTTCTTGACCTAGTAACGTCTACAAATCTGCGATTTTCTGCAGCCTGTTTTAATGAAACTATAACTTGTTTGTGGAATTTATCAATATCGTTAGAAAAATTCTTTCGATACTCCTGAGAAAGATTATTTGATGCGATGGTTTCATATACCTCACGTAAAACATCGATCTCTATTGGATTTGATTGGGCATAGTTCTTTCCGATGTGAATGGCCACATCAGTCATAGAACTAAGTTTATCTCTATATCGAATCAAAGGTGCAGAAAATACCGCAACTACCTTGTTTTGGCCATCTATTTTATTTCGTATTCTTTGAAGTATCTTGTCTATGTATACACCGTCTTCCCCTAGGGTACTCCCCCCAAATTTCATTACAGTGACTGTTCCCAATCTAATCTATCTTAAAATTGGATTAATCTATACCATATATTAGGTAAACTCTCACCCCAAAATTCACTTCTAAGGTTGTATTTCAAATCTCAAAATTTTATGCTTGACTAATAACTCGTGTACCTGATTGCCAGATTCATTAATTAACTTGAATTCCAATCCTGGCGAATAATTTTCCAAATGATCAAAAACAAAATGTTTGTAAATAACTGGTTCTAAAGTTACTCCACTTGTATTGCCTTTTTAATCTCAATAAGTTTTGTCTATCATCAACTCTAATTGTAATTCTTTTGTTTCCAATTATTTTCCAACCTTCATTCGGTTTAAGGCCACAATATGTATATGACAATGCTAATATAATAAATTCCAAATACAAGGATTTGATTGAAAAGTATCTTAGAAACATGGACGCTCAAACCTCCGCTGAAGTAGTAATATTTACTATTCCGAGTTTTATTGGGCATGGCATAAAGAAAGACAATCAAGAGATTCAGGATAGAGATACTCTTGCCAACTATATTTTTAATGAAGTTACTTTGGGTGGAATAAAAGGTATAGGTAAGAAGGATAAGGATAATGGCGTCTTAGTTTTATATTCCCTAGAACGTGATGCTGGAGGTGGATCAATGCGCATTGAAGTAGGCAGAGGAGTAGAAGGAATTATCACTGACGGCACTGCAGGTGCAATTTTGGATTCATACCTAGTTCCAGCAAGGCAAGACTTTGAAGCTACCAAAAATCCCGATGTTTTAGGTGAGGCCCTCTTAACAACTATAATAGCAATTGGCGAGAAGATAGGTTATAGAAATCAGGATCAGATTTACCAAGAGTATGAACCACGTGAAAGTGAAAGTGGTTGGGATGTAATAATAATGATGCTGGTTTATCTCGTGATTATTGCCGTCATATAGTTGTTAAGAGG
>Ga0233418_10000015_pt1 | contig 37686 bp, 32 predicted proteins | sample Sediment_Towuti__FD_189021 | JGI IMG/M metagenome (GOLD analysis project Ga0233418, IMG submission 189021) | Sediment microbial communities from Lake Towuti, South Sulawesi, Indonesia - Sediment_Towuti_2014_1_MG | ecosystem: Environmental > Aquatic > Freshwater > Lake > Sediment | place... | reverse complement strand
TACGCGCGGCAGTTCCTGCAGATGATGGAGAAGCCCGACGTCGACTCCATCGACGGGCTCTCACCCGCCATCTCCATCGACCAGAAGACGACCTCGCGGAACCCGCGCTCGACGGTCGGCACGGTCACGGAGATCTATGACTACCTGCGCCTGCTGTATGCCCGCATCGGGCGGCCGCACTGCCCGATCTGCGGGCGTCCGATCGCCGGGCAGTCGCTCGACCAGATCGTGGAGCAGGTGCTCCGCCTCGACGAGGGGACGAGGTTCACGGTCAACGCGCCGGTCGTGCGCGACCGGAAAGGCGAGCATCGCGACGTCCTCGAGGAGCTTCGCCGGGACGGCTTCACCCGCGTCAAGGTGGACGGAGAGCAGCGCCTGCTCGAGGAGGGGATCGAGCTCGACAAGAAGTTCAAGCACACGATCGAGGTGGTCGTCGACCGGCTGGTGATGAAGCCGGACCTGCGGCAGCGGCTGACGCAGTCCGTCGAGACTGCCACGTCCCTTGCCGAGGGTCTCGTCACCATCGACGTCGTAGACGGCGACGGCCTGACGTTCTCCGAGAACCTCGCGTGCCCCGATCACGGCGTCTCGCTCCCCGAGCTCGAGCCGCGGGTCTTCTCCTTCAACTCGCCGCACGGCGCCTGCCCGCGTTGCACGGGCCTCGGGGCGCAGCTCGAGATCGACCCCGACCTCCTCGTCCCCGATCCGTCGCTCTCGATCGAGGAGGGCGCGCTCGTCCCGTGGACGGTCGGCGGGCAGGGGTTCTACGAGAGCGTCATCGAGGCGATCGCAGAGCGCTACGAGATCCCGCTCGATCGGCCCTGGCGGGAGCTGACCCAGGAGCAGCAGGACCGGTTCCTGCACGGGACGGGCGGCGAGCGGATCTTCGTCACCTACCGCAATCGCATGGGCCGGCGGCGCCAGTACACGATGGCCTTCGAGGGGCTTGTGAACAACCTGCAGCGGCGTTACCGCGAGACCGACTCCTCGCAGGCGCGCGAGCGGATCGAGGAGTACATGAGCTTCCGACCGTGCCCGCAGTGCGACGGCGCGCGCCTCAAGCCGGAGGTGCTCGCGGTGACGATCGGCGGCCGCTCGATCCACGCCTTCACCCAGATGTCGGTGACGACGGCACTCCGCTTCGTCGACGAGCTCGAGCTGACGAAGACCGAGGAGCTGATCGGGCGGCGCATCCTCAAGGAGGTGCGCGAGCGGCTGACGTTCCTGGAGAACGTCGGGGTCGGCTACCTCCAGCTCGACCGGGCCGCGAAGACGCTGTCGGGCGGCGAGGCGCAACGGCTCCGGCTCGCAACGCAGATCGGGTCGCAGCTCGTCGGCGTCCTCTACATCCTCGACGAGCCGTCCATCGGGCTCCACCAGCGCGACAACGGGCGGCTCATCTCCACGCTCGAGCGGCTCCGCGACGTCGGCAACACGGTGCTCGTCGTCGAGCACGACGAGCAGATGATGCGCGCGGCGGACTGGGTTGTCGACCTCGGGCCGGGCGCCGGTGAGCACGGGGGAGAGGTCGTCGCCCAGGGGACGGCCGAGGAGATCGCGACGACGCCGGGCTCCGTCACCGGCGCCTTCCTGAGCGGCGCGCGACGGATCCTCGTCCCTCCGCGCCGCGACGACGAGCGCGGCTGGTTCTCGGTCCGCGGCGCGGCGATGCACAACCTCAAGGGAATCGACGTCGACTTCCCGGTGGGTCGGTTCATCGCCGTCACGGGTGTCTCCGGCTCGGGGAAGTCGACGCTCGTGAACGAGATCCTCTACAAGGCCCTCGCGAACCGGCTCAACAAGATGCGCACGAAGCCGGGCGAGCACGAGAGCGTCGAGGGGATCGACGTCTTCGACAAGGTCATCGACATCGACCAGAGCCCGATCGGCCGTACGCCGCGCTCGAACCCCGCGACCTACACCGACCTCTTCACGCACGTGCGCGAGCTGTACTCGCTCACGCCGGAGGCCAAGGTTCGTGGCTACAAACCGGGTCGCTTCTCCTTCAACGTCCGCGGCGGGCGCTGCGAGGCGTGCAAGGGCGACGGGACGATCAAGATCGAGATGCACTTCCTGCCCGACGTCTACGTGCCCTGCGAGACCTGTCACGGGCACCGCTACAACCGCGAGACGCTGGAGGTGCGGTTCAAGGGAAGGTCGATCTCGGACGTGCTCGAGATGTCGGTCGAGGAGGCGCTCGAGTTCTTCGCGAAGATCCCCAAGATCCGACGGCGGCTGCAGACGCTCCACGACGTCGGGCTCGACTACATCAAGCTCGGTCAGCCGGCGACGACGCTCTCGGGCGGTGAGGCGCAGCGCGTGAAGCTGGCCGCCGAGCTCTCGAAGGTCGCGACGGGGAAGACGCTGTACATCCTCGACGAGCCGACGACCGGTCTCCACTTCGCCGACATCGAGAAGCTGCTCGAGGTCTTGCAGCGGCTCGTCGACTCCGGGAACACCGTGCTCGTGATCGAGCACAACCTGGACGTGATCAAGCAGGCGGACTGGATCGTCGACCTCGGCCCCGAGGGCGGCGACGAGGGCGGCGAGGTGATCGCGACGGGGACGCCCGAGGACGTCGCCGAGATCGCGGAGTCCGCGACCGGTCAGTTCCTGCGCGACGTCCTCGCCCGACAGGCCACCGCGGCGGCGGCCTGACCTCCTGGGACGATGCCGCTCGTGCGGCCGACGCTGTCCGCCCGGCCTCGAACGAGCCGGAGAGGAGCTCCGGCTCGCTTCCACGCCGCGATCCTGGACACGGTCGTGAGCCGGACGAGATCCGCGGGGAGGAAGGCACGAGGCACCCCTTCGCGGCATGTGCCGTGCCGCCGACTCCGCCGTCGCAGCGCCCGGGGCGCTCGTCGGGGCGCCACCCGGCATTCGGCGCAGAACTCGACGCCGGGCGCATCGGGCGTCCCGCACGCCCGACCGCTCGATCGGCGCGGCTAGGCTCACGAGATGACGGCGGACGTCGCGGGTCGGGGTGACCAGCTCTCGCCGGGCCGTGCCTGGTGGCTCCGTGTCCCGGGCGTCCTCGTGGGGCCGCGACCGGTCTTCTACGCGCTCCGCGAGGACGATCCCGACGACGTCGCGGCCCGCGCCGAGCCCATCCTCCTCGTCGTGTGGCTCGCGGGGGCCGCCTCCGTCCTCGCCACTCCGACCGCCGCCGGCCTTCTCGACGACCCGCAGTACGACGCGATCCTCCTCGCCATCTGGGCCTTCATCGCCGGCGGCATCTACGGCGTCGTCGGGTACTGGCTCCTCGGCTTCGCTCTCTTCTTCGGCGCGCGGCTCCTCGGGAGCGCAGGCGACTTCCGCCGCACCCGGCACGTCGTCGGGTTCGCCCTCGTGCCGCTCGCCCTGTCGTTGCTCGTGCTCCTGCCGATCCGGCTCGTGCTCTACGGCGGTGACGCCTTCCGTGAGGGAGGCGGTGACGAGGGGACGGGCGAGGCTGTGCTTCTCGCGCTCCAGCTCGGATTCGTCGCCTGGTCGCTCGGGCTCCTCGCAGTCGGAGTGCGGGTCGTGCACGGCTGGAGCTGGTTGCGCGCGATCGGGGCGATCGCGGCCGGCGCCGCAGTCCTCTTCGCCCTCGGAGCCGTCTTCGTGCTCGTCTAGCCGGACGGAGCCGCGGGCGCGCTCACGTACGCAGCGACGGCGTCGATCTGCTCGGGGGAGAGCGACCCCGAGTATGCCTGCATCGCCGTGCCGGGACGTCCGTTGCTCACGACCGAGGCGATCTCGCCCTGCGAGAGCGTCGTCTCGTCGAGGTTGGGGCCGAAGCTGCCCGTCGAGCCGGCCGCCGAGAGGGTGTGACAACCGCCGCAGCCCGTGCTCGCGAAGACCGCCGCCCCGGCCGCGGTGGCGGGCGGCTGCGTCTCCGTCGTCGTGGAGGTGGACGCGCCGCCCTCGTCGAGCCCGAGTGCGACGAGGAGCCCGAAGCCCAGAGCGAAGACGGTGATCACGAGCGATACCGGCATCGCCAGCGTGAGCCACAGGCTCGGCGGCGTGCTCGCGGCTCTCTCGTCGCTCACGCGCCGGCCTCCGCCGGCCGGACGCGCGGCCCCGTCATCGTCAGGAGCACGTTGAGGAAGAAGAGGATCTGCGCGAGCGCGAGGACGATGACCGTCGGCACGGCGGCGACGGCGAGCGCCTCGTACGCGTCGGGGAGCACCGAGAAGCGCCGCGGAGCGCCCTCGAGACCCTGCCAGCTCCACAGCGCCGAGTTGAAGGTGCCGGCGAAGAACGTGAGCCAGACGTGCCAGCGCGCCGCGGTCTCGCTCCAGAGCGGTCGTCCCGTCAGCTCGGGCAGGAAGTGGTACGTCGCGCCGAAGATGACGAGGCCGATGTTCAGCAGTGCCATGTGGTGGAAGTGCCCGACGATCCAGAGCGAGTTGTGCACGACGGCGTCGAATGCGATCGTCGCGTTGACGACGCCGGACAGTCCCGCCAGGAGCCACGAGACGAGCCCGAGGACGAGTGACGTCGAGGCCGCGTTCCACTCGAAGTCGGAGCGGTAGATCGTGAAGAAGAGCGAGTAGAGGGAGAGGGCCGACGGGATCGTCAGCGAGAACGTCATCGGCTGCATCACCAGGTTGATCGCCGGCTGAATCGTGTCCGCGGGGAAGTCGAGGTAGACGTGGTGGGCCCAGACGATGACGTTCGCGATCACGGCGATGACCCAGGCGAGGGCGATGATGTTCCCGGCCACGAGCGGGCGCTTGGCGTACTTCGGAATCAGGAAGTAGTAGATCGCGACCGCCGGGAAGAGCAGCAGGTAGACGACGGGATGCCCGAACCACCAGAGGATGTTCTTCGCGAGGAGCGGGTCGACGGAGACGTCCGCGAACGACTCGACGATCATGAAGACGAGGAGCCCGGCGAGCGGCAGCGTCGCCACGATCATGTCGAGCCCGATCACGCCGAGCGGGATCAGCGCGTACGGCACGGGCTCGGGGTTCGTCGCGAACCGCTTCGGCCACAGGTAGCCGAAACCGATCGCGGTGAAGAAGCGGTTGACCGGGTTCTTCGAGACGGCGTGCAGCGCCGGCCCGACGACGGTGTGGAGGATGCCGAGGCACCACGTGACGATGGCGAGGCCGGCGAGAAGCACCGAGAAGAGGAAGAGCGCGGTCGTGACGTCCCCCCACTGGCCCGCCGGGAAGAAGGGGAGCGGGTACAGGAACACCCACGATCCCGCGAAGCCGAGGAACACCGTCGTCACGACGACCCCGGCGACGCCCGCGACCATCAGCCAGAAGGTGAGCCACGCCATCGAGGCACCGAACCTCCGGAGCTGGAAGCCCATCGAGTCGAGCACCCACCAGGAGAAGCCCATGACCGCGAACGCGGCCCAGCCGATGAATGCACCCAGTCCGTGGGCGGTCATGAGCGCGTACCACGTGTTGTCACCGAGCCGGCCGACGTCGGCCTGGCTCATGCGGATGGTCGAGCCGAGGACGCCGCTCGCCGCGAGGATCAGCGTCGAGGCCGCGAGGTACCAGAGCGTCAGGCGCCGGGCGAGCTCGCGCGCCTCGTGGCTCACGGGAGCACCTCGAACTGTCCCACCATCCCGTGGTGGTTGAGCCCGCAGTACTCGAGGCAGAGCACCTTGTAGCGGCCCGGCTCGTCGAACGTGTGCACGACCTCGGTCGTGAACTCCGGAACCACCTGCGCCTGGAGGACGAACTCGTCGTCCTCGGTGTAGACGCCGAAGCCGTGGTTGACGTCCTTCGAGGTCAGCCGGAACGCGACCGGCACTCCGGCTCGGACGCTCGAGGGCGAGATGAGGAAGGCGAACTGCTGTGCCTCCACCGTGACGACCTGGGCGCCCGGCGGCGCGCTCTCGCCGTACGGGGTGAAGAAGATGGTCGCGAAGAGCAGGGCGAGGAGGGCGAGCACGACGACCACGAGCCAGCCCTTTTCCTGGTGCGCGAGGCGCTTCTCGTCCACGTCCCTCGGCGCCTTCGTCGAGCGCCAGAGGAAGAGGAAGAGGACGACGCCGATGACGACGACGATCCCGTACGAGACCGCGATGAGGATCGCCGTCGGGTTCACGGGCGGGAATCTATGGCCGGTGTCGGACGGGTGTCAACCGCGTGCGTCGGCGCCGCGGAACGTCGGCCGCCTCCGCTCCGTCGCGGGTCGCTTAGGGGCTGCGCGTCGCGGCCGGATCGTCTGCGCCGAGGGCCTGCTCGAACATCGCGAGCTCGTCGGCCGGCATCGCGTAGGTGTGCCGCTCCTCGGGGAACCGGCGCGCGCGGACGTCGGCGGCGTACTCGGCGAGCGCGCTCCGGATCAGGTCGCCGACGTCTGCGTAGCGCTTGACGAAGCGCGGCGAGCGACCGTCCGAGAGCCCCAGGATGTCGTGCCAGACGAGCACCTGGCCGTCGCAGTCCGGGCCGGCCCCGATCCCGATCGTGGGGATCGAGAGCTCGTGCGTGATCCGCGCCGCGACGGGTGTGGGGACGGCCTCGAGGACGATCGAGAAGCAGCCCGCTGCTTCCAGGGCCCTCGCGTCCGCGAGGAGCGCGACGGCCTTCTCGGCGGTTCGGCCCTGCGCCCTGAAGCCGCCGAGCATCGTCGCCGACTGCGGCGTCAGCCCGACGTGCCCCATGGTCGGGATGCCGGCGTCGATGATCGCGCGGGCGCGTGGGAGCATTGCGCCGGCGCCCTCGAGCTTGACGGCGTCGGCACCTGCCTCCTTCACGAAGCGGATCGCGCTGCGTACCGCATCCTCGTCGGAGACCTGGAAGGTTCCGAAGGGGAGGTCTGCGACGACGAGCGGACGCCGTGCGCCCCGTGTCACCGCGCGCGTCAGCACGAGCATCTCCTCGATCGTGGCGGGCACCGTCGAGTCGTGGCCGAGCATCGTCATCGCGGCCGAGTCGCCCACCAGCACGAGATCGGCGCCGGCCTCGTCGGCCAGCCGCCCCCCCGGCGCGTCGTACGCGGTGACCATGACGATCGGCTGGCGCCGCGACTTCAGCTCGGCGAGCTCGGTGATGGCGAGCTTCCCGGGCGCGGGGGTTGCGGGGGCGGGCCCGTGCGGACGTGTGCTCATGCGTCGTCTCCTTCCAGCGGGACGTTGTCGATCAGGCGCGTCGTGCCGACCCGGACCGCCCCGGCGAGAACCGGAGGATCGAAGTCGGCGACCTCGACGTAGTCGATCTCCAGGCCGTTCGTGCGTTCGAGCACGGCGAGCGCCGCGTCGCGATCGCGGGTCGCGAGCGCGCGGGAGAGCGCGAGCGCGCGCTCGCGCTCGTCGCGAGAGAGCAGGACGTTGCGCGACGAGAAGGCGAGCCCGTCGGCGTCTCGGACAGTGGGCAGCACCCGGAGCTCGACGTCGACCGCGAGGTCGCGGATCATCCGGCGGACGACCTCCACCTGCTGCGCGTCCTTCTGGCCGAAATAGGCGCGATCCGGACGGACGATCGCGAAGAGCTTCAGGACGACGGTCGCGACCCCCCGAAAGTGTCCGGGTCGGAACGCGCCCTCGAGCAGCGAGCCGAGCTCGGTCACCTCGACCCAGGTCTGGAAGCCGGGTGGGTACATCTCCTCGGCGGACGGCGCGAAGACGATGTCCACGCCGGCCTCGCGCGCAAGGGAGAGATCGCGCTCCTCGTCGCGGGGATAAGCGGAGAGGTCGGCTGCGGCGCCGAACTGGGTGGGGTTCACGAACAGGCTCATGACGAGCGTGTCGTTCTCGGCTCGCGCGGCCCGGAGGAGCGAGAGATGCCCCTCGTGGAGCGCGCCCATCGTCGGAACCAGCCCGACGGTGCCGCCCCCCGCCCCTGCGCGCGCGAGCTCGAGGCGGATCTCGGCGATCGTGCGCGCGGCCGTCAAGACGGCGCCCCCGCAGACCGGAAGACGTCGGCAGGCACGTCGCGGCCGGCGATCCTCGCCGTGGCCTCGGCGAGCACGACGTAGAGCTCCGTGAGCTCCGGGTGGGCCGCTCGGATGGCCGCGAGGTTCCGCTCGACCGTCTCCCAGTCGCCGCGCGCGACGGGCCCGTTGAGCTCGAAGCCGCTGTCGACGACACCGCGAATGAGTGGATCGAGGGCCTCGGGAGGCGCGCCGGCCGACTCGAGCAGCGCGCCTCCCACCGCACGGATCGTGACGAGGTAGTTCGACGCGATCGCCGCGCCGGCGTGGTACGTGGCCCGACGCGCGTCGTCGAGGGCGAACGGGTGGAGACCGAGCGTCCCGGCCAGCCACGTCCCGACCTCGCGCGCCTCCGCGCTCTCCGCGGTCACGGCCGCCCAGGCGCCGTCGAGCTGCTCGGGGCCGCGTCTCTTCGTGAAGCTCTGGAGGGGGTGCATTCCGAACCGGCGCACATGTGGTGCCAGGGCCGAGAGTGGTGTTGCCCCGCTCGTGTGCCCGACCCAGGGGCCGACGGAGAGCGTGCCGGCGACCTCGGCGATCGCGCGGTCCGGAACGCAGAGGAGGACGAGCTCGGGATCGGACGCCTCGAGGCGCACGCCGCGGTCGGCGAGCCGCGCGCTCACCGCCGAGCCGACGCGGCCGCCCGCGCCCACGATCCGAACGTTCTCGATCACTGTCGCTCCACTCCAGTTCCCGCGAGGGATACCGGGCAGCCGGGAGTGTAGCGCCGCCCTACCGGCGCGCCGTAAGTCGCGACTCGAGGTTCGCTTCGACCCGCGGCCAGTCGTCGTCGACGACGCTGTACCAGGCGCTGTCACGGTTCTCGTCGCCGCGAACGAGCATGTGCTTGCGGTGAATGCCCTCGAAGGTCGCTCCGAGCGCCTCCAGCGCTCGCCGCGAGCGCTCGTTCAGTGCGTCCGTCTTGAGCTCGACGCGGCGGCAGCCCCACGTCTCGAAGGCGTGGCGCAGCTGCAGGAGCTTCGCCTCGACGTTCGCGCCCGTACCCCAGGCGGAGGGATGCAGCCACGTCCATCCGATCTCGACCGAGCGGTGCTCCGGCCGGAGCGCGAGGAAACGGGTCGAGCCGACGACCTCTCTCCTCTTGCAACAGACTGTTGCAAGGGGGAGCTCCGTTCCTGCGCGGGCCGCGGCGAGCGCGTGCGCCACGTGCTCGTGCCACTCGGCGCGCGTCCGCGGCTGCGCGACGCTCAGCCACCGCCACGTGCGGGGGTCGCGTGACGCCCGCCAGAGCCCTTCCTCGTGGTCGGGGCGGAGCGGCTCGAGCCGGACGATCCGGCCTTCGAGCGTCGGGACGGTCCACCGCTGCACGGCGCTCGACAGTACACTCGCCGGATGCCCATCTACGAGTACGCGTGCATGGAGTGCGAGTCGCACTTCGAGGAGCTGATCCGCTCGAGCGAGCAGGCGGTGACCTGCCCCGAGTGCGGTGCCGGGAACGTGCTCAAGCAGCTATCCACGTTCGCGGTGCACGGTGCGGTCGCGAAGCCGAGCTTCAGCGGCCCGTCCGGTGGTGGCGGGGGCTGCTGCGGTGGCGCCTGCGGCTGCGGCCACTGAGCTGCATCCGGGCAACCGCGTAGACTGCCGATCCGATGGACGCCGCCGAGCGCGCCGCCGCGCTTCGTGAGTACGCGGAAGAGACGGCCTCGTGCACGCGCTGTGCGCTCGCCCAGGGCCGCTCGCAGGTCGTCTTCGGCTCCGGCAGCCCGGACGCCGACCTGATGTTCGTCGGCGAGGCGCCCGGCTTTCACGAGGATCAGCAGGGGATTCCCTTCGTGGGGCAGGCGGGGAAGCTGCTCGACTCCCTGCTCGAGGGCATCGGCCTCACGCGAGCCGACGTGTTCGTCGCGAACGTCCTCAAGTGCAGGCCGCCGGGGAACCGCGACCCTCTCCCCGACGAGATCGCAGCGTGCGAGCCGCACCTCTTCCGCCAGATCGAGCTGATCGAGCCCAAGCTCGTGGCGACGCTCGGGAACTTCGCCACCAAGCTCCTCTCGGGCCGGCCGACGGGCATCACGCGCGTGCACGGTCAGGAGCAGGAGGTGACGCTCGGGGCGATGACCGTCCTCCTCTACCCCCTCTACCATCCTGCGGCGGCGCTCTACACGCCTTCGATGCAGAAGGTGCTCGAGGAGGACTTTGCCCGCATCCCGGAGCTCCTGACACGAGCGACTGCCGAGCCCTCGCCGGCCGAGGACCCACCGGCTCGCGCGCTCGAGCCGGAGCGGGACTCGGTTCAACTCGGCCTCTTCTGACGTGTTCCTGCAGGTGGTCACGTCCTCGGCGGACGAGACCGAGGCGGTCGCGGCGCGCCTGGCGCCTCTGCTCGTGCCCGGCGACGTCATCACGGTGTCGGGAGAGCTTGGCTCCGGGAAGACGACGTTCGTTCGAGGGGCTTGCCGCGCGCTCGGTGTCACCGCTCCCGTCACGAGCCCGACGTTCACGATCGGACATCGCTACGAAGGCGGCGCCGTCGCGATCTCGCATCTCGACCTCTTCCGCTTCCACGCCGTGTCGCCGGCGGAGTGGGGAGATCTCGAGCCCTACTTCGAGGACGCGATCGTCTTCGTCGAGTGGCCGGAGGCGGGGCGCGGAACGCTGCCGGCTGCCCGGGTCTCGGTGGAGCTCGAGCACGCGGGCGGGGACGCCCGCCGCCTCCGGATCGCATCCCTCGACGCCGCACTGCTAGAAGGCATCGCGTGATGCTCGTCCTCTCCTTCGACACGGCGACCGACGTTGCGACCAGCGCGCTCGTCGACGGACGTCGAGTCTTGGGCGAGCGGATCTCCGTCGCGCGCACGCTGCTCGAGGATCTCGACGAGCTCCTGCGCGACGCCGGCGCGGCTCCCGGCGACGTCGGCGGGCTCGTGGTCGGGACCGGACCGGGGAGCTTCACGAGCACGCGCATCGGGCTCGCGGTCGCTCGCGGAATCGGCCTCGCGCTCGACGTGCGAGCTGCCGGCGTGTCCACGCTCGACGCGCTCGCGTCCGCGGTCGAGGGCGCGCTCCCGGTTGTCGATGCCAGGCGGCGCGAGGTGTTCGTCCCCGGCCCGCGCGCGGCTGCGCCCGACGACCTGGAGCTCGTGCCCGGGACCGTCTGCATCGGGAGCGGCGCCGTTCGCTACCGCGCGACGCTCGAGCGCATGGGCGCGATCGTCCCACCCGACGGCGACCACGTCCACCTCCCGCACGCGCGCCTGCACGCCGCGCTCGCGCGCGACTTCGCGTCCCCGGAGGCGTTGCAACCGATCTACGTGCGTGCCCCGGATGCCGAGGCGATGCTCGCGTGAACGTCGAGCTGCGAAAGCTGCAGACCGCCGACCTCGTGCAGGTGGAGGCGATCGAGCGCGAGTCGTACTCGACGCCCTGGTCTCGCGCGATGTTCGACGCCGAGCTGCGCAAGTCGAGCTCGCTGGCGCTCGGCGCGTACACCGAGGAGGGTGCGCTCGTGGGCTATGCCTTCGTCTCGCGGTACGTCGACGCCTGGCACGTGATGAACGTCGCGGTTGCGACCGTGTACCGGCGCCGCGGGATCGCGCGCGCCCTCTTCGAGCGCCTCTTCGAGATCACCGACATCGACTCGCGCCGCGGCTTCACCCTCGAGGTGCGCGTGTCGAACGCCGAGGCCATTCGGCTGTACGAGGAGCTCGGCTTCGAGCGGAGGGGCATTCGGCGTGGCTACTACACGGACAATCGCGAGGACGCTCTCATCATGTGGCGCGAGCCCTCGTCCCGGTCTCTCCGGTGATCCTCGGGATCGAGACCTCGTGCGACGAGACCGCGTCCGCGGTCGTCACTGGCGAGGGGCTGGTGGCGTCGTCGATCGTCTCGTCCCAGGCGGACCTCCACGCGCCCTTCGGAGGGGTTGTCCCCGAGGTGGCCTCGAGGCGCCACCTCGAGCTCGTCGCCCCCGTCGTCAGGGCGGCGCTCGACGGCGCCGGCGTCACGCTCGACGAGGTCGAGCGGGTCGCCGTGACCCAGGGCCCCGGTCTCGTCGGTGCGCTCCTCGTCGGACTCTCGGCGGCCAAGGCGCTCGCCTGGGCGCGACGTCTTCCGGTCGCACCGATCGACCACCTCGAAGGCCACGTCGCCTCCCTCTACCTGGAGCCGGAGCCGCTGGAGCCGCCTTTCCTCTGCCTGCTCGCGAGCGGCGGGCACACGTTGCTCCTCGCGGTTCGGGAGCGCGGCCGCAGCGAGCGCCTCGGGACGACGCTCGACGACGCCGCCGGAGAGGCATTCGACAAGGGGGCCCGACTGCTCGGTCTCGGCTATCCGGGCGGAGCCGCGATCGATCGCGCCGCGCGAGACGGGGACGCGGATGCGTTCCGGTTCCCGGTCGCGCGCGTCCCAGGCCTCGACTTCTCGTTCTCGGGGCTCAAGACGGCGCTGCTCTACACCGTGCGGGACCTCGGGGCCGCCGAGGTGGAGCGGCGCAGGGCAGATCTCGCCGCCTCCTACCAGCGGGCGATCGTGCGGGCGCTCGTCGCGCGACTGGGGGAGGCGGCAGAGCGGAGCGGGCTCGACCGGATCGCTGTCGTGGGCGGCGTGGCGGCGAACTCCGAGCTCCGTGCGGCGCTCCCGGAGGCCCGCTTCGCGGCGCTCGAGCTCTGCACGGACAACGCGGCCATGATCGCCTCGGCAGCGCGCTACGTCGAGCCGCTCGCCTTCCCCCGCTACCTTGCGCTGGATGCATATGCGTCTTCGGCCCTCGTCTGACCCGACCCGCCCGGGGCATGCGGGTCGGCGGTCGTTCGCCGTCGGATGCCGCGCGGGCGCGACAGTCGCCGGCGCGCTCGCCGTGCTGCTCCTCGGTGCCGCCGGCGGACAGGCGCAGCAGCCGTCCCTGTCCTCCGTCGACGAGGCCGGCTGGCAGGGAGTCCTCGGCATCCGCCCGAAGGTCTCGACCGCCGGGCGCTACATCGTCCTGCTGAGACTCCCGTCCCTCGCAGCGCGGGTGCGCGCGGCCGGGGGCACGGCGACGGAGGAGGAGATGCGCACCTGGACGGCCGGCGCGGTCGCGCAGCAGGAGCAGTTCCTGGCACGCCTCGGCGCCGCCGGCGCGCGCATCTCCACGGAGTTTCGGTACGCGCGCGTCGTCAACGGCTTCTCGTCGCGGCTCGATCCGACCTCGCTCGGCCTGCTCGAGCGCGATCCCGAAGTCGCAGGCGTGTTCCCGGTGCGGATCGCCTACCAGGCGCAGGCGGACGACGCGGAGGACTCCGGCGTGCTCGCCTCGGCGCTCGCAGATCTCGACATCGCGGGCCTCGACGGGAGCGGCGTCACGGTTGCGCTCCTCGACACGGGCGTCGACCCGTCGCATCCGTACCTGCGTCGGCACGTGCTCCCCGGGATCGACCTGATCAATCCCGGGAGCGGAGCGATCGCGCAGCCACACCCGACGATTCCGGGTCGACCCGAGCGGCACGGCACCGAGGTCGCGGGCATCGTCACGGGGTCGGGAGGACCGGGAGGGCTCCACGGTATTGCGCCGGGCTCGGCGATCCTGCCGATCCGCGTGGGCGGCTGGCAGGCCGACGCCGAGGGCGGGTACAGCGTCTACTCGAGGACCGATCAGCTCATCGCCGGCCTCGATGCCGCGGTGGATCCGAACGACGACGGCATCGCGCACGATGCGGCGCGGATCGCGCTGATCGGTTTCGTCGCGCCCTACGCGGCCTTCCCGGACGGCCCCCTCGAGCGTGCGATCAGCGGCGCCGCGAACCTCGACACCCTCACGATCGTCCCGGCCGGCAACGACGGCAGCGCGGGACCGAGCTACGGGAGCATCGCCGGGCCGGGCGCCGCCCCCGACGCCGTCACGGTCGCCGCCGCCGACAGCCGGCTCTCCGCGCCGACGGTGCGGGTGCTCGTGCGCGCCGGCCTCGGCGTTCTCTACGAGGGCGCGGTTCCGTTGGGCGGAGCTCCCTCGGGAACGGTGACCGCGGACGTCGTGCTCGTCGATCGCCCGACCGCGCAGCGGGGGATATCCGGGCTCTTCACGTCCGCCGGCGTCAGCACGGTCGCAGGGCGTGCAGTGCTGCTTCCGCGCGCTGCCCTCTCGAACGACACCGTCGAGGAGGTGACGTCCGCGGGCGCGCTCGCCGTCCTCGTCGACGGCCCGCTCCCTGCGGGCGCGTTCAGCCTCGACGTCCCGGCGGGCGTGCCGGTAGCCGGCCTCCGGACCGACGTGGTTCGCGAGATGCGCGTGCTCCTGGCAGCCGGAGTCCCGGTCACGGTGGCCGTCGGCGGCGTGGATGTGTCCGAAGGGGCTCGCGGCGGCGCGACGGCCGCCTTCTCGTCGCGCGGGCTCGTGTTCGACGGCGGCCTCAAGCCGGACCTCTCCGCTCCGGGCGTCTCGGTGCCCACGTCTGAACCGGGCCGCGGCGACGACGGCGAGGTGCGGTTCGGGACGGTGTCGGGTACGAGTGCCGCTGCTGCCGTTGCAGCCGGCGTCGCGGCGATCCTCGCGCAGGGAAGGCCAGGTGTCGACGCGCGGGGCCTGCACGGGCTGCTCGTCGGCTCGGCGCAGCGAACCGACCTCGACCCCACCTCCTCCGGCGCCGGCAGCGTCGATCTCCGGGCGGCGGTACAGCAGGAGGTCGTCGCCGATCCGGCGGTCCTCTCGTTCGGCACGGTTCCGGCCTCCAACGTGATCGAGCGCGTCCTGCGCATCCGCAGCCTCACGCCCCGCACCGTCGCCGTCACCGTGGGTACGTCGGCGCTCGCGCCGAAGGGCGTCGAGGTCACCGCGGATCCGAGGCGCGTCCGGCTGCGACCGGGCGCGAGTGCGACCGTGGTCGTCACGGCCGATACCGCGGCCCTCTCGGCCGAGGCGGGCATCGCGACGGGTGAGATCGTCCTCCGCGTCCCGGACTCGTCGGAGGTGCGCGTCCCATGGGCCGTGGCCGTGCCGCCGGTCGTCGACCTGCTCTCGGACGTCTCGATCGAAGCGACCGACCGACGCGTCTCCGAGACGACGCCGGCCGTGCTCACGCTCGTCGTGGGCGCCGTCAGCGCCAAGCCCGACCCCCAGATCCGGGCGATCGGTGTCCTCGAGGTCGAGCTCTGGCGCGGGAGCGAGCGGCTCGGCGTCCTCGACCGGCGGCGCGAGCTCCTTCCCGGCCGCTACTCCTTCGGGCTCACGGGCCGGGCGCCGAACGGGAACAGGCTTCCTCGCGGCTCGTACCGGATCCGCGTCGTCGCCCGCCCCGAGGACGGCACGCGATCGCAGTCCGAGACGGTGGAGTACCGCGTCCGGTAATTCGAGACCTATACTCGCGACCGTCCGGACCTAGCCCAAGGAGGCCGATCTCGATGTCAGCTGCCGAGGCGAAAACCCACCTGCGCGAGAACCCCTTCGAGCTCGCCAGAACCCAGCTCAGCAGGGTGGGCGACATCTTCGCGCTCGATCCGAACCTCGTCCGTGTCCTGTCCCAGTGCAAGAAGGCGGTCGAAGTCTCGATCCCCGTCCGCATGGACGACGGCTCGATCGGCGTCTACCTCGGCTACCGCGTGACGCACAACATCGCGCGCGGCCCGTCGAAGGGAGGCATTCGCTACCACCCCGACGTGACGCTCGACGAGGTCAAGGCGCTCGCAATGTGGATGACCTGGAAGTGCTCGCTCATGGGGCTGCCGTTCGGCGGCGCGAAGGGCGGCGTCGTCTGCGATCCGAAGTCGCTGTCCGGCGGGGAGCTCGAGCGGCTGACCCGCCGCTTCACGAGCGAGATCATCAACGACATCGGCCCGGAGCGGGACATCCCCGCCCCCGACGTCGGCACGGACGGCCGCGTGATGGCATGGATCTTCGACACGTTCTCGATGAACAAGGGGCACTCCGTTCTCGGCGTCGTCACCGGCAAGCCGCTCTCGGTCGGGGGCTCGCTCGGGCGCGTCGAGGCAACCGCGCGCGGAGCGCTCTACTGCATCCAGGCCCTCGCCGGGAAGCAGGGCAAGCGGATGAGCGACTACGTCGTCACCGTCCAGGGGTTCGGCAACGTCGGCGCGAATCTCGCCCACCTCCTCGACAAGGAGGGGGCCAAGGTCGTCGCCGTCTCCGACTCGAGCGGCGGGATCCATAACGCGGCGGGGCTCGACGTGCCTGCGGCGCTCGCGTACAAGCAGGAGCACGGGACGCTCGAGGGCTTCGCGAATGCCGACGCGGTCACGAACGAGGAGCTCGTCGAGCTTCCGTGCGACATTCTCGCCCCCTGCGCGCTCGAGCAGGTGATCACGGAGGAGAACGCGGATCGCATCAAGGCGTCGGTGATCTGCGAAGGGGCGAACGGCCCCGTCACGCCCGCCGCCGACACGATCCTCGAGGACCGAGATGTGCTCGTCCTGCCGGACATCCTCGCCAACGCCGGCGGCGTGGTCGTCTCCTACTTCGAGTGGGTGCAGGGGCTGCAGGAGTACTTCTGGAGCGAGGACGAGGTGAACGCGAAGCTCCGCGACATCGTCACACGCTCGTTCGAGGAGACGTGGCACACGCGTGAGAGCCGGAGCACGAGCCTCCGCATGGCCTCGTACGGGCTCGCCGTGCAGCGCGTGGCGGAGGCGACGATGACGAGGGGGCTCTACCCGTAGGGCGGGTCACCCTCTTCACGGCGGGCGGCTGCCAGCTCTGCGAGCGTGCGCTCGAGGTCGTCGAGAGCGTGCGACGCGAGGTCGGGTTCGAGCTCGACGTCGTCCACATCGACGGCGACGCGGACCTCGAGGCCCGCTACCGCGCGCACCTGCCCGTCGTCGAGGTCGACGGCGAGCGGGCGTTCACGTACTTCGTCGACGCCGACGCCCTGCGACGGCGGCTCCAGGCCTGAGCCGGTTCCCGCCGCAGCGTCCGACGGATCGCTGGCAGAATCGTGACGCATTGTCACAAACCGTCGACAAGGGGGGATTCGTGAGCGAACGCCTGACCGTCGGAGTCGCCGCTCGCCTCAGCCGCTACCTCCAGGTGCTCGCGCAGGCGCAGAAGATGGGGAAAGAGCGCATCTCGTCACAGGAGATCGCGGAGTACACGAACATCAACGCGACCCAGATCCGGCGCGACCTGTCGGCATTCGGCAAGTTCGGGAAGCGGGGGGTCGGCTATCGCACCGAGGCCCTTCTCGACGAGATCCGCCAGATCCTGCGGACCCAGGGTCAGCACAACATCGCGCTCGTGGGCGCTGGGCGCCTCGGGAGTGCCATCGCCAGCTCTCCGATCTTCGCCGAGCACGGGATTCACGTCGCCGCGGTCTTCGACACCGACCCCGAGAAGGTCTCTGAGCGGATCGGAGACCTGACGATCAGCTCGATGAGCGAGATCGCCGAGATCTGCCGCGAGCGGAACATCATCGTGGGAGTGATCGCCGTGCCCGCGGACAGCGCTCAGGATGCGGCGGACGCGCTGATCGGGGCGGGCGTGAAGATCATCTTCAACTACTCCGAGGCGCTGCTCGACACTCCGCCAGACGTGAACGTGCACACGTCGAACCCCGCAGTCGAGCTGCTCTACGCCCTGTACTTCCATCTGGCCTGACGCCGCTCGCCGACGCTTCTCGCGGCAGGCTGCGTCGCCCTCGGCGCTTGTCCGTAGCTCGCGTACTGTCCTGCGCGCCTCGGGCTCGCCTCCTTTGCGAGCAAGGCGCGAGCGACGCCAGGAACCCGACGGCGCAGGCCACCGATCGCTCCCCGTCCGCGGAGAGGGCGGCTCGCCCTGCTCCCACGACGCCGAGCCGGGGCATGCAGCAGGATGCGCGACGTGCGCATCGTGATCTGGCACGGGTACCTGCTGGGCGGAACGGGGTCGAACGTGTACACGCGGCAGCTCGCGCGCGAGTGGGCGCGGGCCGGACACGACGTCACCGTCCTCTGCCAGGAGCCGCACCCCGAGCGCCACGACCTCGGCGGCGCGGCGGTGATCCGGCCCGAGGTCGGCGACCTCCTGCCCGTGTTCGTCCTCGACCGCTACGAGGGGTACCGCGTCGAACTGCTCCAGAACTGCACGCGGGCGGAGCTCGACGCGTGGGTCGGGGCCAACGCCGCCGCCGTGCGGGAGTGCCTGCCGGCCGACCTCCTCCTCTGCAACCACGTGCTCCTCGGGGGAGCGGTGGGAGTGGCGAGCGGAGCCCGCTATGCGGTCAAGGCGCACGGCTCCGAGCTCGAGTACTCGATACGCGGCCGGCCCGAGCTCGAGGTCTGGGGGCGCGAAGTGCTCGACCCCGCCACTGCGGTCTTCGTCGGCTCCGCGCACATCCGGGAGGTGCTCGAGGAGGTGTGCGGGCACGTGGAGCGCGTGCACGAGGTGCCTCCGGGCGTCGACGTCGAGGAATGGCGCCGGCGTCCCCGCGACGAGGCACTCGCCGCGCTGGTCTCCGAGGCGCGTGCGGATCCCCCCAACCCCGGCAGCGCGAACGAGCGGCTCCCCGACGAGGAGAACGCCGAGCGGCTGGCGTCGTTCCTCGCCGGCGACGCGCCGACGGTCGTCTACTTCGGCAAGCTCCTCTACAACAAGGGCGTTCACGTGCTGCTCGAGGCCCTCGCGGACGTCGACGCCCGCGCGGTTATCGTCGGCTTCGGCGACTATCGCTCGGAGCTCGAGCGGCTGGCCGATCCCGAGCGCACGCTCTTCACGGGACCGCTCGAGCACCGCCACCTCGTGCACCTGCTGCCGCTCGCCGACGTGTGCGTCGTGCCGTCGATCTTTCCCGAGGCGTTCGGGATGGTCGCAGCCGAGGCCGCGGCCGTCGGGTGCCCACCGCTCGTCGCGCGCCACTCCGGGCTCGCCGAAGTCGCCCGAGGGCTCGAGGCGGAGTACCCTCCCGAGCTCCGGCACCTCGCCTCCTTCACGACCGGCGACGTCGACGACCTCCGTGCGAAGCTCGTCGAGCTGCTTGCGCTGCCGCTGGCCGATCGGGCCGAGGTCGCCGTCGCCGCGCGCCGCGCGGCGGTCACGCGCTGGAGCTGGGCGAGCGTTGCCGACCGGCTTCTCGCGCTCGGCCGCTAAGCCACGTGTCCGCGACGATCGCGGCCTGTTCCGGACCCCGGCGTCGGGGAGCGAGCAGACGGCTTGACTTCTCCCCGACGAGAGCGCAGACTCGCCCCTTCGCGGCGAGAAAGGAGGGGATCGGCGACAGAGGTCGCTCTGTCCGGTCGACTGGCGACCGGGCTGCGGCTCAGGGAGGTCTGACGAGAGGGGGCAGTCGGTGCGTCGCTTTTCCGTTCTTCTCGGGGCAGTCGCTACCGCGGTCGGGCTGATCGCCTTGCCGGCCGCGGTCGCTGCGAATCCCGAGGTCAACCACTTCCGAGACTCGGGCACGTTCACGGACACGGACTTCTGCGGGACGGGCAAGACGATCGAAGGCTCCTTCGCAGTTCACGGAACGGAGTTCCTCGCCCCGAACCAGGCCGTCGACTACTGGCAGGCGGTCGAGGGCGATGTCGTCTTCACGAATCCGCGGAACGGGAGCAAGGTCTTTGAGCACTTCGCCAACACGTTCTCGGACACGATCGTCTCCGGCGTCGAGGAGGGGCTGCACGTCCACGAGTTCAGCTACAAGGGGCTTCCCGAATTGCTGCGGACGGCACGCGGCGCCGTGTTGCTGCGGGACGCCGGCTACCTCGTCTTCCGCGACACGTTCGACGGCGACGAGTTCGTGAGCGGAGAGATCGTCCTGAACAGGGGGCCTCACCCCGACGCCGAGAGCGACTTCGCGCTCTTCTGCGAGGTGATGACGAGCGCGCTCGGCGTGAGCTAGAAGCCGGAGGAGAAGGGATCGGGGCGACCCTGCGGCGGTCGCCCTGCCCTTCCGGCTTCGACAGGCGGGAGGCTGCAACTACTGTACTGGCCCGATGGGCGACGAGCCGCGCCTCTCTGCCGACGAGCTGATCACCCTCGCGCGCGAGCAGTTCGAGTCCGCGACCGACTTCACGGTCGCCGTCGAGGAGGAGTTCGCGCTCCTCGATCCGGACACGCTCGATCTCGTGAACCGGTTCGAGGACGTGCAGGCCGCCGCGCGCGGAACGGCGCTCGAGGAGCACCTCGTGGGCGAGCTCATCGCCTCGGAGGTCGAGATTCGCACCGGGCTCCAGGAGACGTTCGCCGACGTTCCCGGTGCGTTGTCGGAGCGCCGAGCGCAGCTCCAGTCCCTCGTCGAGCCGGCCGGGCTCCTCCTCGGCGCGACCGGCACGCACCCGTGGGCCGACTGGAAGCTGCAGCGGATCATCGACACGCCCCACTATCGGCGCAACGACGAGATCCTGCGCTACGTCGTCTGGCGCAACAACTCGTTCGGCCTCCACGTCCACGTGGCGATCCGGGGGGCCGATCGGGCGATTGCGGTCACGGCGGCGATGCGCAACTTCCTCCCCGAGCTCCTCGCGCTCTCGTCGAGCTCGCCGTTCGTCGAGGGGGTGAACACGGGCCTCCACTCGGCGCGGACGCAGATCTTCACCCGCTTCTTCCCGCGCTGCGGCGTGCCTGATGCCTTCTCCTCCTGGGCCGAGTTCGAGGGTTTCGTGCGCTTCCTCTACGACACGGGCTCGGTCACCGAGCACACGCAGCTCTGGTGGAGCGTGCGGCCGCATCTGGCCTTCCCCACCGTCGAGGTCCGCGTCTGCGACGGACAGCCCGAGCTCGCCGAGGCCCAGTCGCTCGCGGCGTTCGCGACGTCGCTCGTCGCGCGCGTGGCCCGAGCGTACGACGACGGCCAGCCGGTGGAGCCGCTTCCGCACCGGCTGATCGAGGAGAACTTCTGGCGGGCCATCCGCTGGGGGCTCTCGGGCGAGCTGCTCGACTTCGCTCGCGGGGAGGCGATCCCCGCCCGACAGCGGATCGAGGAGCTCGTCGAGTGGGTGCTGCCGGATGCGGGGGAGATCGGTGCCGCTGCGTACCTCGCCGTTCCGGAGCAGAACGCGGCCGAGCGGCAGATCGAGCGCTTCCAGGAGGGAGCGACGCTCGAGGAGATCTACGCTGAACAGGTGCGCGCAACGGAGACGATCGGTGGCTGACGAGCCGGCGCACGCCGAGGAGCCCCGGCTGCCGACCGAAGAGGAGCTGCAGGAGGCCCTCGACAAGGTCAGCGTGGCCGACGTCCTCCTGCAGGCGGTCATGGCGACGACCTCGCTCGGATTCCGCCGCGTCTCGGCCGAGGCGCGGGACCTCGAGCAGGCCCGTCTGGCGATCGAGGCGCTTCGGGCTCTGGAGCCGGTTCTCCGCGACGGAGGCGTCGACGAGGCCCTCGTCCGCGACCTCGAGCAGGCGCGGGCGAATCTCCAGCTCGCGTACGCGAGCGCTGTTGCCGAGGCCCCGCCTCCTCAGTCGGCCGGGCCGGGGCCTACCGCATAAGAGAGCAACCAGAGTAGGAGCACGGTCGGGAGTACGCTGCTCCAGGCGACTACTGCCATCGCCACTGCGAGCTCCCGCCATGGCGGAAACCCTATTCCGGCGAGCGCGAGCAGCCATGCCGCCGCTACGAGTAGGAGCCAGAAGAGCTCAGCGAGGGACAACACGCCCCAGTCGTTGACACTCCAGAGGGCCGGGATCGTCGCCCAACTCGCGGCCGTGGCGACAAGGGCCCACCGCATGGACACGTTGCCACGAACCATCCATTTCACGAGACGGAGAGGAGTGCCGCGGGCCTGGGAAAGGACAGCTGAGCTCGTTGTGATACATAATCCTCCGCGCCGGGGGGACTCGGCGCTTACTTTGTGACGCGCGGAAGACCGGAGGAACATGGACTTTTTCGTTGACTACGCCGTCGGTTTCGCGCTCGCGTGCGCGGCCGTGGCGGTTCTCTACGGGCTCTACCTCACCTGGTGGCTGCTGAAGCAGCCGGCCGGGAACGAGCGGATGCGGGAGATCGCGGGCGCAGTGCAGGAGGGCGCCGCCGCGTACCTGCGCAAGCAGTACACGACGATCGCTGGAGTCGCGGTCGTGCCCTTCCTCCTGCTCGGCTTCTACGACAAGCTCGGTTGGGGGGCCGCGTTCGGCTTCCTCATCGGAGCGGCGCTCTCGGCGTCGGCGGGCTTCATCGGGATGAACGTCGCCGTGCGCTCGAACTCGCGCACCGCCGAGGCTGCCCGCGAGGGCCTGCAGCCGGCGTTCACCCTCGCCTTCCGCGCCGGCTCGGTGACGGGCCTCCTCGTCGTCGGGCTCGGGCTGCTCGGGGTCGCGGGCTACTACGGGTTCCTGACGAGCGTGCTGGACAACGATGCGCGTGCGACGGTTGACGACCTCGTCGGCCTCGCGTTCGGGGGCTCGCTCATCTCCGTCTTCGCGCGACTCGGCGGCGGCATCTACACGAAGGCAGCCGACGTCGGCGCCGACCTCGTGGGGAAGATCGAGGCGGGCATCCCCGAGGACGACCCGCGGAACCCGGCCGTGATCGCAGACAACGTCGGCGACAACGTCGGCGACTGCGCCGGCATGGCGGCCGACCTCTTCGAGACGTACGCGGTCACGGCGGTCGCGGTGATGCTGCTCGGGATCAAGTTCGAGGCCGAGGGCACGCACCTCTGGCTGTACCCGCTCGCGATCGGCGGCATCTCGATCCTCGCCTCGGTGGTCGGCACCCTCTTCACGCGCGTCGGACGCGGTCAGAACGCGATCATCAACGCGCTCTACCGCAGTGTCCTCGTCGCGACCGTGCTCTCCGCGATCGGGTTCATCCCCGTGACGATGGCCTACGACGGCGGCACGTTCGACTTCTGGAACCTCTACGGCGCCGCCCTCATCGGGCTCGCCGTGACGTTCCTCCTCGTCGCGATCACCGAGTACTACACGGGCACCCGCTGGCACCCGGTGAAGCAGATCGCGCGGGCGTCGCAGACCGGGCACGCGACCAACATCATCGCCGGCCTCGCCGTCGGGATGCAGGCGACGGCGCTGCCGGTCGTCGTCATCGCCGCCGGGATCATCGGCGCCTACTACACCGCGGGCCAGGAGCTCTACGGCATCGGAGTCGCGGTCATGGCGCAGCTCTCGATGACGGGGCTCATCGTCGCGCTCGACGCCTACGGTCCCGTCACCGACAACGCGGGCGGCATCGCCGAGATGGCCGACCTCCCCGAGTCCGTGCGCGGGATCACGGATCCACTGGACGCCGTCGGCAACACGACGAAGGCGGTCACGAAGGGCTACGCGATCGGCTCGGCCGGCCTGGCCGCGCTGATCCTGTTCGACGAGTACGTGCGGGGCCTGGAGATCGACCTGGGCTCCCTCGACTTCTCGCTCGGCAACCCGTGGGTGATCGCCGGCCTGTTCGTCGGCGGCCTCATGCCGTTCCTCTTCGCGTCGCTCGCGATGCAGGCGGTGGGGCGCGTCGGCGGCCAGGTCGTCGAGGAGGTACGTCGCCAGTTCCGCGAGGACCCGGGGATCATGGAGCACACCTCGAGGCCCGACTACTCGAAGGCCATCGGCATCGTCACGGGCTCGGCGATCAAGGAGATGATGGCGCCGGCTCTCATCCCGATCGTGATTCCGATCGCCGTCGGGATCATCAGCGCCGAGATGCTCGGCGGGCTCCTCATCGGGACGATCGTGACCGGCCTCTTCCTCGCGATCGCGATGACCTCGGGCGGCGGTGCCTGGGACAACGCGAAGAAGACGATCGAGGACGGCCTCTACGGCGGCAAGGGCTCCGACGCCCACGCAGCCGCGGTCACGGGCGACACGGTCGGCGACCCCTACAAGGACACCGCCGGCCCGGCGATCAACCCGATGATCAAGATCGCGAACATCGTCGCGATCCTCATCATCCCGCTGATCATCTCGATCCACGGGTAGGCGCGGGCTCAGCGGATCTCGAGAGGGGCGGTCGAGGCCGCCCCTCTCGCTTGCAGGGTTTCTCCCGTGCGATTAGGATGCCTACGCCTGCAGGGCGGCCCCACATGCCGCCGATTCATCGAAAGGGGAGAGATACATGCGACTCAAGCTTGCGCTCCTGCTCGGCGCACTCGGGATAGCGCTCTTCGCGCTGCCCGCCGCCGGCGCGCTGAGCGCGGACTCCACGCAGACATACATCGTTCAGATGGCCGACCCGCCTGCCGTTCTCTACGATGGGGGGATCGCCGGCCTGCCAGCGACGAAGCCGGCGAAGGGCGCGAAGATCGATCCGAACAACGCCGACGTCCGGAAGTACGTCGACCACCTGAAGAACAGCCACGACAAGGCGCTCGACAAGGTCGGCGGGGGCAACAAGCTCTACGACTACGTCATCGCGTTCAACGGCTTCGCGGCCACGCTGACCGAGGCGCAGGCCGAGGCGGCGAAAGCCTCGAAGGATGTCGTCGCGGTCACGCCCGACTCGAGCGACCTCCTCGACACGTTCACGACGCCGAACTTCCTCGGCCTCACGGGCTCGACCGGCTTCTACCAGGGCACAGGGGCCGTGGGTGAGGACGTCGTGATCGGAGTCCTCGACTCGGGCTTCAACCCGGAAAACCCGGCGTACTCCGACCGGACCGGGATCAACCCGAACGGCAAGTCGGGCAAGCTCGACTACCAGCAGATTCCCGGTTGGAACGGGAAGTGCACGCCCGGTGAGGCGTTCAACGCCTCGATGTGCAACCAGAAGGTGATCGGCGCCCAGTACTTCATCGCGGGCGCTCTCGCCAGTGGCGGCGTCCCGGACTTCGAGTTCATCTCGCCCCGCGACTTCGATGGACACGGGACGCACACTTCCACCACTGCAGGCGGCAACTTCGCCACGCCAACCGACGGTGACGCGAAGGCGGCAGGCCTGACGGCGATCAACGGCATCGCGCCGCGGGCCCGTCTGTCGATCTACAAGGTGTGCTGGGAGCTGCCGGACCTGAGCAACGCCTCGTGCAGCTCGGCCGACCGCGTCGCGGCGGTCGACCAGGCGATCGCCGACGGCGTGGACGTCCTGAACCACTCGATCGGGGCGACCCAGACCAACTTCCTCGATCCGGTGCAGATCGCGTTCTTCAACGCGGCTGCCTCGGGTGTGTTCGTCGCCGCTTCTGCCGGGAACAGCGGCCCCGGCGCCGGCACGGTCGCGAGCCCGGGACCGTGGCTGACGACGGTCGCCGCGAGCACGCACAACCGCGCCGGGACCGCGTCGGTGACGCTCGGCAACGCAGTGTCGTACACCGGCTCGTCCTTCAACACGACGAGCACGGGGTCGAAGCCGTTCATCGACTCCGAGACCGCCGGCCTTCCGGGCGCGAACCCGACCGCCGTCCGGCTCTGCTTCCATGCCTCGGACAACGGCGGCGTGGCGGTGCTCGACCCGGCGAAGGTCACTGGGAAGATCGTTCTCTGCGACCGCGGCACGAACGCCCGGATCAACAAGAGCCTCGCGGTGAAGGACGCGGGGGGCGTGGGGATGGTGCTCGTGAACACCTCCCCGATCGGCACCAACGCCGACCTGCACTTCGTTCCCACCGTCCACCTCGAGTCGACCGATCGTGCCGCCGTCAAGGCGTACGCGGCGACGAGTGGCGCGACCGCGACAATCAATGCGGGAACCATCAACTTTGCGTTCCCGGCTCCCGTCATCGCGGGGTTCTCCTCCCGCGGGCCGAGCCCTGCAGCGGGTGGTGACATCCTGAAGCCCGACGTCAGCGCCCCGGGTGTCGACGTTCTCGCCGGGGTCACGCCGGTGAACAACGCCGGCCGCAACTTCGACCTCTTGAGTGGCACGTCGATGTCCTCGCCACACGTGGCGGGGGCGGCTGCTCTGCTCAAGGACCTCCACCCCGGCTGGTCGCCGATGATGATCAAGTCGGCGCTCATGACCACTGGGTACGACCTCCTGAGCGGCGGCAACGTCTTCCACCAGGGGGCCGGTCACATCGATCCGACGAAGGCGGCGAACCCGGGCCTCGTGTTCGACTCGAACTTCGCCGACTGGATCGCGTTCATCTGCGGCACCGGTCAGCTCACGGGCTCGCTCTGCACCACGTTCGGGACGATCGACCCGAGCAACCTGAACCAGGCGTCGATCGCGATCGGCGACCTGGCAGGGTCGCAGACCGTGAACCGGACGGCGAAGAGCGTCGGCTCGCAGTCCGAGACCTACACGTTCTCGTACACCGGTCTCGCCGGCCTCACGGTGACCCCGTCCGCGGCGAGCTTCACGATCGCACCTGGCGCGTCGCAACCGTGGACGGTGACCTTCACGCGCACGACCGCGACCCTGGGAACCTACGCGACCGGGTTCATCACCTGGACCGGGAACCAGGGCCACGTCGTCCGCATGCCGGTGGCGATCCGGCCGGTGGCGCTCGCGGCACCGACCGAGGTCACCGGTAGCGCGAGCGGCATCTCGTACAACGTCAAGTCGGGCTTCGACGGCACGCTGAGCTTCGCGGCCCGTGGTCTCGTCGCGCCGACGACGACCGACGCCTCGGTGGCGCAGGATCCGGACCAGACCTTCAATCCGGCGGATCCGACGGGAACGTACTCCGCGAGCTTCACCGTGGCTGCCGGCCAGGGCCTGCTCCGGGTCGGGATCGACGAGGACTTCATCACCCCGTCGGGCACCGACCTCGACGTCTACCTGTTCCGCGGGACGACGTTCGTCGGACAGGCTGCGGACGGCGACTCGGACGAGATGGTGACGCTCTCCAACCCGGTCGCGGGGACGTACACGGTGTTCGTGCACGGCTACGCGACGGCGGGTCCGAGCGCGAACTTCAAGCTCTTCCAGTGGCAGGTGCCGACGTCGAGCGCGGGCAACATGAGCGTGCCCGGGTCGACGGCGGTGACGATCGGTGCTTCGGTGCCCGTGAGTCTCACCTTCACCGGCCTGGCAGCCAGCACGTGGTATCTCGGCCAGGTCGTCTACGGCAATCCCGGAACGATCGGATCGACGATCGTCAACGTCCGGTAGGAGAAGGCAAGCGTGACAAGCGAGGGGCCGGCTTCCGCCGGCCCCTCGCCGCGGCCGCCACCGTTGCCGAACGGCGAGAGCGCGACTATGATCCGACGGCTTTCCGGGCCAGGCAGCCTCTGGTCTGACATTGTCGAAAGGGGGATACCCGATGAGAGCAAGACCGCCGCGACGGCGCACGCTGACGCGCACGCTCGTCCTCGGCTCGGTCGCAGCGGCCGCCGTCCTCGGCGCCGGCTCGGCCGTGTCCGCGCAGACCCAGCCGTCGCCGGACAGGAGCGCGGGGCGCAGCGCGCCCGCTGGCGTGCTCGCCCAGAAGCTCGACTCGCCGCTGTCGCTCGACGGGGTAGCCGTGGAGTCGCTCGTCCCCGGCGCCCAGGGCAGCGGCAAGGTGATCGTCCGCCTCACTGCCGACTCGGGAGCGGAGGCGTTTGCCAAGGGGAACGACACGGCGGCGGCGAAGCAGGCTGCGAAGGCCCAGCAGGATGCCTTCCTCGCACGCGTTCAAGGCATCGACCCGGGCGCCACGGTGCTGGCACGGGTGCAGATGGTCATGAACGCCGTGTTCGTACGGGTGGACGCGTCCAAGCTGGCGGAGATCGCGCGCGACCCGGCAGTCAGCCGTGTCGCACCGGTCGGGAACTACGAGCTGGATCTCTCCGAGACCGTCCCGTACATCGGCGCGAAGGCGGTGCAGGACGCCGGGATCACCGGCAAAGGCATCAAAGTCGCCGTCCTCGACAGCGGCATCGACTACACGCATGCCGCGTTCGGAGGCCCGGGGACCGCAGCCGCCTATGCGGCCAACAACCCCGACATCGTCGAGCCGGGAACCTTCCCGACCGACAAGGTGAAGGGCGGGTACGACTTCATCGGAAGCACGTGGACCGGTGGAGCCGGATCGCCTCCCGAGGCGCCGGACCCGGATCCCCTCGACGACGGCGCCACGAAGCCCGCGAACGCGGGCGTCGGCCACGGCACACACGTGGGGCACATCATCGGCGGCAAGGGGGGTGTCGCTCCCGGCGTCGACCTGTACGCGGTCAAGGTCTGCTCGTCCGTCACGACGTCCTGCTCGGGGCTCTCGCTGATCGAGGGCATGGACTTCGCAGTCGACCCGAACGGGGACGGAAACCTGCGCGATCGCATGCACCTCGTCAACATGTCGCTCGGCTCCTCGTACGGGCAGCCGTTCGACGACGACCTTTCGCTCGCGGTCGAGAACGCGACCAAGGCGGGAGTCCTGACGGTGGCCTCTGCCGGCAACAGTGCCGACAAGCCGTATGCGAGCGGGACGCCCTCGTCGACGGACTCGGCGCTCTCGGTCGCCCAGACCTCCATGCCGAGCGGCTTCCTGCCGCTCATGCAGATCCTCGCCCCGGCGAGCATCGTCGGTCAGTTCCCGGCTGTCTTCCAGCCGTGGTCGGCCCCGCTCACGACGGCGATCCAGGGCCCGCTCCAGTACGGGAACGGCGCCAACGGGAACCTGAACGGCTGTGCGGCGTTCCCGGCAGGCTCTCTGGCAGGCAAGATCGTGCTCGTCGACCGGGGCGCCTGCAACTTCACGCTCAAGATCAAGAACATCGGGGCCGCGGGCGGTCTCATCGGCATCATCGGCCTCGTTGCACCCGGCGACCCGTTCGAGGGCGGCGACGGCGGTGACCGGCCGATCACGATCCCCGGCTACATGGTTAGCCAGGCAGTCTCGAACCGCCTGAAGAGCGGTCTGCCGAACACGGTCGTGCGCTTCGATCCGAGCGTGGGCATCCCGCTCAAGGGCACCATGGTCGGGTCGTCCTCGCGCGGCCCGCAGCACGAGGACACGCAGCGGATCAAGCCCGAGATCGGCGCACCCGGCGCCTCCGTCTCGGCGATCGCAGGCTCCGGCACGGGCCAGGGGCCGTTCGGAGGAACCTCGGGTGCCGCACCGATGGTCACCGGATCGGCAGCGCTCCTGCTCGAGGGCTTCGGCGGCGTGAAGACGACGGCGAAGGGCAGCCCGCCCGGCAACGCCATCGGACTCGGCCTCAAACCGCTCGAGGTCAAGGCGCTCCTCATGAACAACGCCGAGACCAACATCGTCTCGAACCCGTTGACAGGAGCGCTCGCCGAGATCACGCGAATCGGCAGCGGCGAGGTTCGCGCCAACTGGGCGCTCGATGCACCGGTTGCGGCGTGGGCCGACGACGCTCCCACGGGCGCGCTCGGCTTCGGCTTCGTCGACGTGACCGACACCGTCACGCTGAAGAAGACGGTGCGGATCCGCAACTACGACAACGCGCAGCGGACGTACAAGGTCACGCCGACGTTCCGCTTCGCCGACGACGCGTCGAACGGCGCCGTCTCGGTCAGCGCCCCGGCGAGCGTCGAGGTCAAGCCCGGACGTGGACGCGAGACGACGTTCGACGTGACGCTCACGATCGACGGCTCGAAGCTGCGCGGGAACTTCATGAACTCGGGCAGCACGGCCGGCACCGGTGCCGCGCTGACGACGAACGAGTACGACGGCTACCTCGTCCTCGATGACGGGTCGGACACGCTGAACATCCCGTGGCACGTGCTCCCGCGCAAGGCGGCGCAGGTCGTGCCGAGCACCTCCACGATCACGCCGGGAAGCTTCCCGCAGGTGATCGGGCTCGACAATCGGGGTGCAGGCCGGGCTCAGAACGACGCCTATGCGCTGCTGGCGACGAGCCCGAACGCCCCTCAGGGGGGTCGCGGGCAGCAGTCGCCGAGGCCGGACCTCCGGGCCGTGGGCATCAACACGTTCCCGGTGGGCGCGGGCGTCTGCTCGGGCAGCGCCTCGTTCATCTGGGCGTTCGCCGTCAACACGTGGGAGCGGCAGGAGCACCTGCTGCCCGTGAGCCACCAGGTGATCCTGGATACGAACCGTGACGGGACGGCCGACTACGTCGTCCTCAACCGCGACGCGTCCGGGCTCGGGACCGTCACCGACGGGCGCCAGCTCACGTGGGTCGTCAACCTGAAGACCAACGCCGCGTCGGCGTTCTTCTTCGCCGAGCACTCCATGAACACCGGGAATACGGTGCTCTACATCTGCGGCGAGCAGATCGGCATGAACGCGTCGAATCTGCTGAAGACCAACGTCGACATGTCCGTCTTCGCCCAGGACTTCTACTACGGAGGTCCCGGGGAGGAGATCGACGGCCTGACGGTGACGCCGCTCGGCGAGCGGTTCTACGGCGAGCCGACCGATGTGGCCGGCACGACGAACGACCCGACCGCGCTCAGCGTGTACGACTACGGGCAGTTCCCGGGGAACACGCCCGAGCTCGGTCTCATGCTCGTCACGAACGGCGATCGGGGCGCGGGCAACCGCGGCGGCGCCACGAAGGACACGGAGGCGCTGCTCTTCACGACGCCGTGACGCGCGTCGACGCTCGAACCTGCGAGGGGCCGGCGGAAGCCGGCCCCTCGCTCTTCCCGCAGGAGTAGGCTTCGCCGCCGTGCCCGGACGCCGCCGCAGGCGCGAGGTCGAGATGGAGCGCGTGCTCGGCACGCCCGCGCTCTTTGCGACCGCGTACGGCAACGTCGGCTCCTCGATCTACTACGCGCTCGGCCTCACCGCGGTCTACGCCCTCGGGCTGACGCCGGTCGTCTTCGTCGCAGCGGGGATCATCTTCGCCGCGACCGCGGCGACGTATGCCGAGGGCACCGTGCGCTACCCGGAGGCCGGCGGCTCGTCCAGCTTCGCCCGGCACGCGTTCAACGAACTCGTCAGCTTCGGCGCCGCCTGGGCACAGCTGCTCGTGTACGTCGTCACGGTCGCGACGTCCGCGTTCTTCGTCCCGCACTACCTCTCGATCTTCTGGGAGCCGCTCCGGGAGAACCCGTGGGACATCGTCGGCGGAGCGATCGTGATCGTCGTGCTCGTCGCGCTCAACGTCATCGGCGTGCAGGAGGCGGCAAAGCTGTCGGTGACGCTCGCCGTGATCGACCTCGCGACGCAGGTTGGCCTCGTCGCGGTCGGGTTCGTGCTCGTCCTCAGCCCCGAGACGCTCGTCGAGAACATCCACTGGGGTGTCGCCCCGACGTGGGCGAACTTCGCGATCGCGATCCCGATCGCGATGCTCGCGTACACGGGGGTCGAGACCGTCTCGAACCTGGCCGAGGAGGCCCGCGACCCTGCCCGCACGGTCCCGAGCGCGTACAAGCTCGTCGCGGGCGCGGTCTTCGCGATCTACTTCACGCTGCCGCTCGTCGCGCTCTCGGCTCTTCCCGTGGAAGAGATCGACGGCGAGCTCACGACGCTCCTCGCGCTGCCGCCGGAGGAGGGCGGGTACGCGAACGACCCGATCCTGGGCGTGGTCGAGAACCTCGGCCTCGAGGGGCTCGTGCTCCATGCGGCCGAGATCTACGTCGGCATCCTCGCCGCCACGATCCTCTTCATCGCGACGAACGCCGGCGTCATCGGCGCATCGCGCATCACCTACTCGATGGCCACGTACCGCCAGTTGCCCGAGCGCTTCCGGCGGCTGCACCCGCGGTTCAAGACGCCCACGCTGGCGCTGGTCCTCTTCGCCGGGGTCGCGCCGATCCTCGTCATCCTCCCCGGTGACGTCAACTTCGTCGGGACGCTGTACTCGTTCGGCGCGACGCTGTCCTTCACCGTCGCCCATGCGTCGCTCGTCATGCTGCGGGCGACGAAGCCCGACCCGGACGCCGCATTCCAGGCGCGCCCGAACATCCGGCTCGGCGGAGTCAACTGGCCGCTGTTCGCGATCTTCGGAGGTATCGCGACCGGGGTCTCGTTCCTCGTGATCATCGTCCAGAACGCTGCGACGCGCTGGGTCGGCATGGGCTGGATCGTCCTCGGCTTCGTCGTGTACGCGGTGTACCGGCGCTACCGGGTCAGGGCGCCGCTCGCCGCCACGATCAAGGCGCCTCCGGCGATGGGGCCTGCGCTGGCGCTCGAGTACCGGCGGCTCCTCGTCCCGATCGTCGCCGGCCAGCCGTCCGACGCGGCCATGGACGTCGCCTGCCGTCTCGCCGCGGAGCGCGGCGCCCGGATCATGGCCATCAACATCCTCGAGGTCCCCCTCGACCGGCACCTGACCGAGGAGTTCCCGGCACTGGAAGCCGAGGCGAACAGGGAGCTCGACGAGGCGATGGCGATCGGTGACTCCTACGGAGTGCGGGTGCTGACCCGCATCGAGCGCGCACATGCCGCAGGCCCGGCAATCGTCGCGGAGGCGAGCGCACGGGACGCCGAGATCATCGTCATCGGGTCTCCGCGCCGGATGCTCACGGCGACTCAGGCGGCCGTGTTCGGGAAGACGGTCGACCACGTCCTCAAGCACGCCTCGTGCCGCGTGCTCGTCACGGCTGCGGAGTCGGCATGAAGGCCTACCGCTGGAGCATCCTCGTCTTCTCGATCCTCTTCGTCCTGATCGGCGTCGCGCTGCTCGTTCGGACCGCCGCGGAGGGGGGAGGAGTGGTCGGGTTCCTCCTCGGCGGTCTCTTCATCGCGCTCGGGGTCGGGCGGCTGACCATCGAGAGGCAGCGTAGGTAGACGTGGCCCGGAAGCTCCGCGGCTTCGAGCGCATCCTCGGCGCACCGGCGCTCTTCGCCGTCGCCTACGGCGAGATCGCCTCGTCGCTCTACGTCGCGCTCGGGATCGTCGCGGCCGCCGCGCTCGGCCTGACCCCACTCGTCCTCCTCCTGACGGGCGCGTTGTTCCTGCTCGTGTCGCTCTCGTACGCAGAGGGGACCGCGGCGATCCCCGAGGTGGGGGGCGCCGCGACCTTCGTGCGCCGCGCGTTCAACGACGTCGCCGGGTTCGTCACGGGCTGGGTGCTGTTCCTCGACTTCCTCATCGTGATGGCGCTGTCTGCGCTCTTCGTCCCGCACTACCTCGCGGCCGCGTTCGCTGCGACGTCGCTCCGGGAGGAGCCCTGGGACGTCGTCGTCGGGTGCGTGATCGTCGCGGCGGTCGCGCTCGCACGGCTGGCACGCCATACGCGGCTTCACGTGGGCTCGCTCGCGATCGCCCTCCTCGACCTGCTCGTGCAGGCGACGCTCGTCGTGCTCGGGCTGGCGCTCCTCGTGTCGCCGGAGGCGCTGGCCTCCGGCCTGGGCTTCGAGCGCGGGCAGGACTGGGGCGACGTCGCCTTCGCGCTCCCACTCGGAATGCTCGCCTACGCGGGCTTGGAGACGGTCGCGAACCTCGCCGAGGAGGCGCGTGAGCCCGGACGCGACCTGCCACGCGCGCTGTTCTCCGCGATCGGCCTCGTCGTCGTCGTCACCGTGCTCATCGCTGCGATCGGGCTCTCCGCGTACCCGGTCTCCGGTGGCGAGACCGAGCTCGGCGAGGAGTGGCTCGAGGCGCCCCTCGTGGGGATCGCGGCCGCCTTCGAGGGACACCTGCCCGACCTTCTTGTCGACGCTCTGCGCATCGCCGTCGGCATCTCGGGCGTCCTGATCCTGCTCGCCGCCGTCACCACCGCCTTCTCGGGAGTCACCCGGCTCACGTTCTCGCTGGCGGAGCACGGGTCGCTTCCCCGCGAGTTCGCGCGCATGGAGCGGAGGGCGCTCGTCTCGAGTGAGGCCACGCTTCTCGCTGCCGGCCTCGCGATCGCGGTGCTCGTGGTCACGGAGCTCGTCGCCGGAGGCGACCCGGAGTTCCTCGCTGCGCTCTTCTCGTTCGGCGTCCTTCTGGCCTTCACGGCCGCCCAGCTTTCGGTCATGCGGCTGCGAGTGCGCGAGCCGGAGCTTGCGAGGCCGTTCCTCGCACGCCCGAACGTTCGCGTCGGGGGGCACTCGCTTCCCGTCGCGGCTCTCGTCGGTGCCCCGCTGACCTTCGCCATGTGGATCCTCGCCATGGCGACGCATCCTGGAGCCCGCTACGCAGGCCCGGTCTGGCTCGCGCTCGGCCTCGTCGTGTACGTCCTCGTGCGTCGCTCGCAGCGGCGAGGCCTCTTCGAGCACGTCGAGCCGATCGAGGAGCTTCCCCCCGGGGCCGAGTTCCGGCGGATCCTCGTGCCCATGAAGCTCGGCGACGTCGGCGAGGAGATGCTCGCCACGGCCATCGCGCTCGCGAAGGAACGCGGGGCGGAGGTCGAGGCGATCACGGTCGTCCGCGTTCCGCGCCGCTTTCCGCTGGACGGCCCCCTTCCACCCGACGTCGACGAGAGGGTGAGGAGCGCCCTTGACGAGGCGCGTCTCCTCGGCGAGGACTACGGCGTGGAGGTCCGAACCGGGGTCGTGCGCGCTCGCTCGATCGGGTACGCGATCGTGGACGAAGCGCGGGCGAGGAGCGCCGACGTCATCGTCCTCGGATCCGCACCCCGGTGGCGGCGCCAGTCCCGGTTCTTCTCCCCGACCGTGGACTTCGTCCTGCGGCGGGCGCCGTGCGAGGTGCTGGTGGTCGCGTTCCCCGAAGGAACGCTCGAGGAGTAGGCTGGGCCACGGTGAAGGCGGTCGTCATCGGGTGCGGGCGCACGGGCTCAGAGGTGGCCAAGCAGCTCGCCGACCAGGGCTGGGACGTCACGGCAGTGGACGAGAACGAGGACGCGCTCGCGCGGCTCGGGCCCTCGTGGCGTGGAGGGTTCGTCGTCGGTCACGGGATGGACACGACGGTGCTCGAACGCGCCGGCGTGTCGGACGTCGACGCCGCGGTCGTGTCCACGGACGGGGACAACACGAACATCGTCATCGGCCAGTTGCTCGAACGGCGATACGGGATACCGACGGTGTTGGTGCGCCTGCTCGACCCCCTGCGAGCGGCCTTCTACACCGACCGGGGGATGCGTACCGTCTGTCCGACCAAGACGGCGATCTCGGCGTTCAGCGACGCGCTCCGGACCGAGGCTCGGGCACGGAAGGCGTCCTGATGTACGTCGTGATCGCGGGTGGAGGGAAGGTCGGCTCGAACGTCGCTCGCTCGCTGCTCGAGATGGGGCACGAGGTGACGCTGATCGAGCAGCGGCCGGATCGGTTCGCTCGGCTCGAGGTCGAGTTCGGCCCCGCGGTCATCCGCGGCGACGCGACCGAGATCAGGGTCCTCGAGCGCGCCGGGCTCGCACGTCCGCCCGAGCTCCTGCTCGCGGTCACCGGAGACGACGAGGACAACCTCGTCATCTCGCAGATCGCCAAGGAGGGCTACGGCGTGCGGAAGGCGATCGCGCGCGTCAACGACCCGCGCAACCAGCAGCACTTCGATCTGCTCGGCATCACGCAGACGATCTGCGCGACGACGAGCATCCTCGGCCTCGTCGAGCACGAGGTGCCCGAGCACGGCCTCGTCCCGCTGCTCGAGCTGCAGCGGGAAGGGCTCGTAGTCGCCGAGGCGCAGATCGAAGGCGACTCACCGGCCGCCGGGAAGCGCGTCGGGGGCATCGGGATTCCCGCCGGATCGCGTCTCATCTCCGTGTTCCGCCAGGGACGCACCGAGCTCGTCGAGGGCTCGACCGTGATCCGCCCCGGCGACCAGGTGCTTGCGATCGTCCCCAAGGCGTCGGTCCCCGAGCTCCGCCGCGCGCTCCTCGGCGCGCCCAAGCAGACTGCCGCCTGAGGTGCGTCATCTGCCGGGTGGGGATCGAATCCCACCGGCCCGAGCTGGAGGCGTCCGGTCGCGTCGGACGAGTCAGAGGCGCCAGTAGTGGCGGGTGAGGAGGACGACGACGGGGACGATCTCGAGGCGGCCGACCCACATGAGGCCGATCAGCGTCAGCTTCGAGACGTCACCGAGCGGCGCGAACGACCCCATCGGGCCGGTGACTCCGAACCCCGGCCCGACGTTTCCGAGAGCGGTTGCGGCGGTCGCGAGCGCGTCGATCGTTCCGAGCCCCGCGCCGCTGATCGCCGAGTCGACGGCGATGATCGCCGAGCCGACGGCCCAGAAGCCGACGTAGAGGAGGGTGAACGAGGCGACCGCCCGGACGGTGCGCTCGTCCACCGGCGAGCCGTTCAGGCGGATCGGCATCACCAGCTCGGGGCTCAGCGTCTGGTCGACCTCGCGCCGCAGGATCTTCCCGAGGAGCAGGTGCCGGACGACCTTGATCGAGCCGCCGGTGGAGCCCGCGGAGCCCCCGACGAACATCAGGGCGAACAGCGCGAGCAGCAGCAGCGCGGGCCAGAGCGCGAAGTCGGTGGAGGCGTACCCGGTCGTCGTCATGATCGAGACGGTCTGGAAGACGCCTGCCCGGACGGCGGCCTCCCCCTCCGCGATGCCGTATCCCCAGAGCATCGCGGTCAGAGCCACGGACGCGAGCACCGCCAGCGCGAGGTAGAGCCGGAACTCCTCGTCTCGGAAGAACACCCGTGGTCGCCTGCGGACGAGCCCGCGGTACATGAGCGCGAAGTTCGCCCCCGCGAGCAGCATGAACACCACGATGATCCACTGCGCCGCTGCCGAGAAGGCCTCGATCGAGCGCGGCCGCGTCGAGAACCCTCCGGTCGGCATCGTCGTAAAGGCGTGCGCGAGCGCCTCGAACTCGGTCATGGCGTCGTCGATGCCGAGCCAGCCGAGCGAGGCCAGGGCGAGCGCCTCGAGCGCCGTCAGGCCGACGTAGAGCACCCAGAGAGCGCGCGCGGTGCTCCGGATCCGCTCGGAGAGCTGGGCGATCTCCGGGCCGGGCAGCTCGGACTCCATCAGCTGCCGGCCGCCGACGCGCAGCCGCGGCAGCACGGCGATCGCGAGGACGATGATCCCCATGCCCCCGAGCCACTGGGTGAACTGCCTCCACATGTCCACCGAGCGCTCGAGCGCGTCGTAGTCGGTCACGACGGTGGCTCCGGTCGTCGTGAAGCCGGACATGCCCTCGAAGTAGGCGTCGATGGGGCTCGAGAGCTGAGCGCCCCCGGCGAAGAGGTACGGGATCGCCGCGAACGCGGCCGCGAGCAGCCAGGTCGCGGAGACGACGAGGAACCCCTCGCGCAGGCCGATCCGGGCTGCCGCGCCCGCCGTGAGTCGCTCCAGTCCGAAGCCCAGCCCCGACGTCACGAGCCCGGCGACGACGAACGGCCAGATCGGCTCCCCGTACCAGAGCGCGACGACGATCGGGAAGAGCGCCGCCGTCCCCAGGTACTTGCCGAGCGTCCCCACGAGGTTCGCCGCGGCGGGGACGTCGACCGCGAGCCGTCGTGGCGACCCGATCCGCACCGCAGCCTGGCTCACACCGCTCCTAGAGGGCCTCGACGACCCAGGGCACGTTCGCCGCCTCGGTGAAGACGATCACGCGGTCGCCGGTCTGCAGGACGTCGTCGCCGTGCGGGAAGATCGCCTGTCCGTTCCGGACGATCGCGCCGATGAGCGCCCCGTGCACGGGCATGTCCCGGAACGCCGTGCCGATGTAGCGGCTCGACTCCCTCGTCGTGATGTCGAGCACCTCGTAGCGGTTCCCCTCGAGCATCGCGACCTGTTGCATGCGCGGGTCGTGCGCGAACCGGACGATCTCCTCCGCGGTGACCGCGCGCGGGTTCACGGACACGTCGATCCCGGCCTGGTCGAAGGCCGGGATCGAGACCGGCTCGTGCGCGATGGCGATCGTGAAGGGGATCCCGTGCACCCGCATGAGGCTCGAGGCGTAGAGGTTCTTCGCGTCGTCGCGCATCGCGAAGATCCCGGCCTGCGCCTGCCCGATCCGCTCGCGCTCGATGAAGTCGGGGTCGAATCCGGTCGCGTGGAAGACCCGCGTGCCCGGGAACGCCTCCGCGGCGCGGCGAGCCTGCTCCCTCGACGCCTCGATCATCCGCACGGTGATCCCCTGGTCGAGCAGCACGCGGGCGATCGCGGAGCCGGCCCGGCCCGCTCCGTAGACGACGACGTCACGAACCGCGCCACCCTGCGGCCAGAGGAGGGAGCTCCACGCCTTCGCCGCGCCGGGGGAGCCGATGATGACGATGCGGTCGCCCTCGAGGATCACGTCGTCGCCGCCGGGGAGGATCGTCTCGTCCCGTCGGATGATCGCCGCGACCTTGGAGTCGG
>Ga0233418_10000009_pt1 | contig 45668 bp, 42 predicted proteins | sample Sediment_Towuti__FD_189021 | JGI IMG/M metagenome (GOLD analysis project Ga0233418, IMG submission 189021) | Sediment microbial communities from Lake Towuti, South Sulawesi, Indonesia - Sediment_Towuti_2014_1_MG | ecosystem: Environmental > Aquatic > Freshwater > Lake > Sediment | place... | reverse complement strand
GCCGCCGTCGCCCGTCCGCGCACCATCTCCCGGTCGCCGGGGAGTTCGGACCTCCGCGCCTCCTCTCCGTCCGGGCCGAGCGCGTGGACGAAGACGAGGCCGACGGGCTTCTCCTCGGTGCCTCCCCCGGGCCCCGCGATCCCGGTCACGGCGACCGCCACGTCCGCGCCGAGGCGGCCGCGTACGCCGTGTGCCATGGCCTCCGCGGCCTCCGCGGACACGGCTCCGTGGCGCTCGAGGACCTCGTGCGGGACGCCGAGCTCGGCCTCCTTGACGTCGTTCGCGTACGCGACGACGCCGCCGAGGTAGACGTCGCTCGACCCGGGGACGCTCGTGAGACGGGAGGCGACCAGACCGCCCGTGCAGGACTCCGCGGTCGCGAGCGAGTACCCGCGGCCGCGGCACAGGTCGAGCACGATCTCGGCGACCGAGCGCTCGTCCTCGCTGAAGAGGTAGCGCCCGAGCGCGTCGCGCAGCGACTCGGCGAGCGCGGATCCGCGCTTCTCCGCTCCCGGCTCGACCACGAGATCGACGTGGATCTCGAACTCGCGCGCGCAGATGGTCGCCTCGACACCGTCGCCGTCGCCGCCTGCCTCTTCGAGCGCCCGCGCCACCGCGGACTCGGGCGTGCCGAAGAAGCGGAGGACATGGCGCTCCTGGTCGGGAGCGCGCTCGAGGACTCGACGGACCGGCTGCGTCTCGAGCGCTCGCGGCCACAGCCGGCGGAGCTCCCGTGGCGGACCCGGGAGCACCACGACGGCGCAGCCGTCCACGTCGAGGACGAATCCCGGAGCCGTGCCGGCAAGCCCGAGCTGGAGCGCGCCCTCCGGGAGGGTCGCCTGCTTGCGGACGCCGGTCGTGAAGTCGGCGTACGGCCGCTGGAGGCGCTCGGCGATCGCGCGCGAGACGCTCTCGATCTCACGCTCCAGGGCTTCGTCGACGACGAGGGCGCGCCCGGCGACACGGGCCACGAGCTCGACCGTGCGGTCGTCGTGCGTCGGCCCGAGCCCGCCGGAGACGAGGCAGACGTCCGTCTCGAAACCCTCGGCGAACGCCCGCTCGAGGTCGCGCTCGCCGTCGCCGACGACCGTGATCCGCGCCGGGTCGAGGCCCAGGCGCACGGCCTCGGCGGCGAGGAATGGGCCGTTGCGGTCCTGGCGGTCGCCCCGGACCAGCTCGCTGCCGGTGACGACGATCGCCGCCCGCGGACGCGTCAAGGCGTGGCGCGGACGATGCGCCTCGAGGTCACGGCGAAGGTCGTGCCCGCCGGAAGCTCGACGCGGTTCCCGTTCCTCCGGACGACGACGTTCTCCGGCTCGGCGAGGGCGAGCCACAGGCGACGTCCTTCGAAGGTCTTCCGCTGCCCCTGCTCGAGCGTACCTCGATAGAGCAGCCGGTCCGCCTGCGCGCCCGTGCTCACCTCCATCCAGGTCGAGCCGCCGGTCGCGACGACTGTGACCCGCACCGGCCGGGCGGCCGGCGGGACCGACGCGACCGTGTCGGTCCGGAGACCTGGAACGCTCTCCTCCTCCGGCCCGCCGAAGCGCCAGGCGGCGATCACGAGGGCCGTGACGACCGCGATCGCGAGGACGGTGAGCATCGCGAGGCGGGACTCGCGTCCGCCGCGGCTGGGACGTGGCGCCGGCACGCGACGTGCCCGAATCGGCGCGTCCTCGTCCCCGATCGCGAAGCGCGAGTTGTACTCGTCGACGAACGGCTGCCCGTCGAGGCCGAGCGCATCAGCGTACGCGCGCAGGAAGCCCTTGACGTAGGTCGGCGCCGGGAGGATGTCGAAGCGCTCGTCCTCGAGCGCCCGCAGGTACTTCGCACGGATCTTCGTCCGCTCCTCGAGCTCGGGGAAGTCGAGGCCCTGGCGCTCCCGCGCGTCGCGGAGGCTGGATCCGATGTCGAACACGGCGGGGGCATTGTAGACCGCGGTGCTCGGGCCCACGCGTCTGGCGCTCGTCTCGCCTATTCCCGCGTCCCGGCGTACTCGAGCAGGCCGTAGACGCCGAGCGCGACGAGCGCGGCCAGCGCAGCGCAGATCCCGACGATCCCGAGGACGCGCCCGGCGGCGGCGGGCCACGGACGTCCTCCGCCGAGGGCGAGCGCGCCGCGTCTCCTCGCGCGGCGCGCCAGGAGGAGGGCGCCGACGCCGAGAGCGATCGCAAGCGGGATCGCCAGCGCTGCGTGCAGCAGCTCGTACGTCTCGCTGAAGCGCGTCGCGTAGATCGCGAAGGGCAGCGCCGCCGCCGAGGCGAGCCCCGCGAGGAACGACCCCCAGGCTGCACTCCGCCCGGCACGGGTCGCGCTACTACTTGACGTACGGACGGCCATCGGCGGCCGGTGGGACCGAGCGACCGACGACCCCGGCCACGACGATGAGGGTGACCACGTACGGGAGCGCTCGGAAGAGTGTCGTCCACGCCGCGCTCGCGCCATACGCTCCCGGCAGCCGAATGGCGACGGCCTCGGAGAACCCGAAGATGAGGCACGCTGCGAACGCTCCGAACGGCCGCCACCTTCCGAAGATGACGGCGGCCAGCGCGATGAAGCCCCGGCCGGCGGAGAGGTTCTCGTTGAACGAGTGGGTGATCCCGTTCGAGAGGTAGACGCCGCCCAGGCCAGCGAGCGCTCCGGAGAGCACGACCGCGCCGTAGCGAACTCCGTAGACCGAGATGCCGACGGTGTCGGCCGCCCTCGGATGCTCTCCCACAGATCGAAGGCGGAGGCCGATCCACGTGCGGAAGAGCGTGAGGTGGGTCAGGAGGACGAGCAGCAGGGCTACCCAGATCAGCATGTGCAGGTCGCCGATCGCCTCCCCGACGAAGGATGTGTCGTCGAGGCCCGGGATGGTGATAGACGGGATCGCCGACACGTTTCCGGGCGTGCCCTGGTCGGTGTAGACCTCGATGAACAGGTAGCCCGTGATACCGAGCGCGAGGAAGTTCACCGCGGTGCCGCTCACGATCTGGTCGGCGCGCAGGTGGATCGAGACGAAGGCGTGCACGAGGGCCAGGGCCGCTCCCGCGAGGACACCGCACAGAATCCCCCACCACCACGACCCCAGCTTGTCCGCGCCGAGGATGCCGAAGAAGGCGCCCATGAGGAGCATCCCCTCGAGACCGATGTTCACGACACCGCTTCGCTCCGAGAAGATTCCGCCCAGCGCGGCGTAGGTAAGCGGCGTCGCGGCGCGCAGCGTCGCAGCGATCAGGGCCGACCAGACGAACACCTGCTCGAGCTCCGCGGTTCCCGAGCGGGTAAAGAGCCAGCCGAGGCCGATGCCGAGCACGCCGGCCGCGATCGCGCCCCCCCCCAGCCGACGTCCGGCGCCCGCGCGCAGTGCCCAGGCTCCGGCGGCGATCGCGACACCTCCGACCACGGCCGGGACGACAGGCGAGCGCGCCGTCAGCGGCGGCAGCGTCAGCCACACGGCGAAAAAGCCGAGCCCGACGCCCAGCCAGCCAAGAGCCCGCGGCCAGGACAGACGGTCGAGCCCCGCGCGACCGATCGCTGCTTCCCCCACGCTCACAGCGGAGAGCTCCTGCCGACGTGGAGCTTCTGCCCCGCCCTCGACCAGAGGTAGAGGATCACGATGTCCGCGCCGATGAACAGCAGGACGAGCGCCTGGATCGTCAGGCTGAGGTTGCCGGCCTGCTCGGGGATCGGGAACACCTCGGGCGGGATGTTCCGGGTCGCGGTGCCGTTCACGAGCGCTCCGAAGACGAGCGCCGCGAGCCCGACGCCGAGCGCGGTGTTGCGGCCGAGGAGCGCGACGGCGATGCCGACGAACCCGATCGTCGAGGACTGGATGTCGCTGAAGCCGATCGAGAACCGCCAGCCGAGCATGTCGACCGCGCCTGCGAGCCCAGCGAAGACGCCCGCGATCGCCATCGCGAGGAAGTAGTTGCGGGCCACGGAGATGCCGCCGTAGCGCGCGGCCTCGGGGTTGAAGCCCACCGCTCGCACCTCGTATCCGAGCGTCGTCCGGTTGATGATGGCCCAGAAGGCGACGAGCGCCCCGAGGGAGATGAAGAGGCCGACGTGGAGACCCTGGAGGAGCGGGTCGCCCCAGAACACGGGGAGCCTCGCGCCTTCGACGACCGGGTTCGACGTCGGGCTGAACGGCTGGAGCTCGTTCTGGAGCGGGCCGCCTTGGCCGAACAGGTAGAGCCCGACGTAGTAGGCGATCCAGTTGAGCATGATCGTCGAGATCACCTCGTGGGCGCCGACGGTGGCTTTCAGGATCCCGGCGATGCCCGCCCACACCGCCCCGGCGAGCGCGGCCGCGACGAGGGCGAACACGATGTGGAGGAAGCTGTTCATCCCGGCGAACGACGAGCCGATCCAGATCGCGAAGTAGGCGCCGACGAAGTACTGGCCCTGGCCGCCGATGTTGAAGAGACCGCAGCGGAACGCGAACGCGACGGCAAGCCCGGTCAGGATCAGCGTGCTCGTCATCAGCAAGGTCTGCTGGAGGTTCTCGGCCGCGGCCGAGCCGGTGTCCCAGGGGAACCAGACGGTCGCTTCGGTGAACGGGAGACCGATGTCGTACGAGCCCACCCGGTAGAACCACTCGAGGCCGGTGCCGTTCCAGACGCCCCGGTACACGCCGATCGGGTCGTGGCCGGTGGCGAGAACGACGAGGCCTCCAGCCAGGAACGCCAGGACGGCCGTCAGCACCGGAGCGACGACCCCGCCTGCCCGATACCAGCGGTCGAGCCGCTCGACGGCGCTCGACGACCCGGGCTCGGGGGCGTCGCCGGGGTGCTCGACTGTCGGAGCGCTCGTCACGCGACGGCCTCCTCCTCCCTCGTCCCGCCCAGCATTGCGATCCCGAGCTCCTGCTCGGTCGCCTCGGGGCCGTACTCGCCGACGATCTCCCCCTCGTACATCACGAGGATCCGGTCGGAGAGCGACATGATCTCGTCCAGCTCGAGCGAGACGAGGAGCACCGCCCGACCGCTGTCGCGCTCCTCCACCAGCCTGCGGTGGACGAACTCGATGGCGCCGACGTCGAGACCGCGGGTCGGCTGTGCGGCGAGGAGCACCCGGGGATCGTTCGCGACCTCGCGCGCGACCACGACCTTCTGCTGGTTCCCGCCCGAGAGGGACTTCGCCTGCGTCCGAGGACCGCCCCCGCGGACATCGAACTCCTCGATGAGCCTCTCTGCGCGGCCGATCAGGCGCCGCGGCCGAAGCCACCCGAGGCGGGAGTTCGGAGGCTTGTCGAACTCGTGGAACGCCAGGTTCTCGGCGAGCGTGAACTCGAGGACGAGGCCGCGCTTCTGGCGATCCTCCGGGATGTGGCCGACGCCGGAGTCGAGGATCCGGTGCGTGCTCGAGCCCGTGAGGTCGCGTCCGCCGACGCGGAATCCACCTCCTTGCGTCGGACGCAGGCCTGAGAGGGCCTCCACCAGCTCGGTCTGCCCGTTCCCGTCCACTCCGGCGATCCCGACGATCTCTCCAGCCCGTACCCGGAGAGACATGCCCCGCACGGCCTCGAGCCCGCGGTCGTCCAGGACCCGCAGGTCTTGAACCTCGAGGAGCGGCTCCGCCGGTGTTGGCGGCGCCTTCTCCACGCGCAGGAGGACGTCGCGACCGACCATGAGCCGCGCGAGCCCCTCCTCGGTCGCGCCCGCCGCAGCCAGCGTCTCGATCTTCTTGCCTCGACGCAGGACCGTGATCCGGTCCGCGATCTCGAGGGCCTCGTTCAGCTTGTGGCTGATGAAGATGATGGACATGCCCTCGCGGATGAGACCCCTCAGGATCCCGAACAGCTCCTGGGCCTCCTGCGGCGTCAGAACCGCCGTCGGCTCGTCCAGGATGAGGATGTCGGCTCGCCTGTAGATCGCCTTCAGGATCTCGACCCGTTGCTGCTGGCCGACTGTGATGTTCTCGACGCGAGCCTCCGGGTCGATGGCGAAGTTGAACTGACCCGCGAGATCTTCTACCCGCTTTCTCGCGGCCGAGTAGTCGAGCAGCACGCCTGCCTGCCGGGGCTCGCTCGCCAGGACGATGTTCTCCGCCACGGTCATCACGGGGATGAGCATGAAGTGCTGGTGCACCATCCCGATCCCGCGCTCGATCGCCTCCTTTGGAGTGTCGATCCGGGTCGGCTCGCCCGCGATCAGGATCTCGCCCTCGTCGGGGTGGTAGAGGCCGTAGAGGACGTTCATCAGGGTCGACTTCCCGGCCCCGTTCTCGCCGAGGAGCGCGTGCACCTCGCCGCGCAGAAGGTCGAAGTCGATGTGGTCGTTCGCGAGAACCCCGGGGAACTGTTTCGTGATTCCGCGCAGCTCGAGCACGACGGGACGGTCGCTCATGGCGCCGGGATTCTACGGTGCTGCGGGCGTCGAGAGACGTCGAGGGCGGGCCCTGTGGAGCCCGCCCTCGGCAGCGAGTTCGCCGACGAACGGCTATAGCGTCTTCGGCGGCTTGAGCTTTCCCGCGATGATCTGCGCTCCGATGGCGTTCATCCTCGTGATGTACGCCTTCGGGACCTTGGAGCTGATCTTCCCGACGGCGACGCCCCTGTTCTTGAGGTTGAAGTTGAGGTTCGTGCCGCCCAACTGCGGGTAGATGCCGATGTCCGTCGCGGCGATCACGCTCTCGACGGCTCGATCCACGCGCTTGACGGCGCTCGTCAGGATGTGCGGCCCGAGGTACGCCTGGTCGGCGTCGACGCCGATCCCCCACACGCCCTCCTCCTTGGCCGCATCCAGGGCGCCGAGGCCGCAGCCACCGGCCACTTGGAAGACGACCGTGGATCCTCGGTTGATCTGGTCGAGCGCGAGCTCCTTGCACTTCGCCTGGTCGACGAAATCCTGCGAGAAGTTGATCAGGGTCCGCGTCCCCGGAACGCACTTCCTCGCGCCCGCGCGGTACGCGGCGATGAAGATGTTCACGGTCGGAAGCGGGATGCCGCCCACGGCGCTGATGGTCTTACCCTTCTTCTGTGCCATCAGGGCCGCGAGGCAGCCGATCATGTAGCTGTTCTCGTTCGTCTCGAACGTGAGCCCGACGACGTTGTTGAACAGCACCTTGCCCTTCTTGTTCGCGAACGGCGCATCGTTCATGGAGTAGTCGACGATCGCGAACTTCTCCTTCGGGAACCTCTTGGCGATCGTGGCCGTTCCGTCCGCGAGCAGGAAGCCCACGGTGACCGAGATGTCGGCGCCTTCGCGCTGGAGCTTCACGAGGTTCGGGATGTAGTCGGCGGTCGACCGGGACTCGAGCGCCCGGCACGTCCCACCCGCCGCCTTCGCTCCGCTCCTGCAGCCCTTGAGCGCCAGCTGGTTGAAGCTCCTGTCGTTGAAGCGACCCACGTCGCTGACGACTCCGGCGACGAACGCGCCCTGCTCGCTCTTGGCCGAGCCCGCGGCGCTGACCACCAGCGCGGCCGCGGCCGCAAGCGCAAGTACCGCGCCGATCATGGATATGCGTGCTCTCACGTGCCCTCCTCGGTTCGAGGTTGCCTACCCGCGTATCTGACGCCGATGCTAACCCGAAGTTGGACGATCTGCTCGGAGAACACGCGGTCTGTACAAGCCTTGGAAGTCACCGCCACAGGGGCCGCGAAGCGGCCGCCTTCAGGGATCTTCGCGCGACCGGAATCCGCGCGTCAGCGGATTCCGGTCTTGCGCATTACAAACCGCGCAGAGCGCTCTGGAGCTCGGCCTCGGAGACGAGGACGCGGCGCGGCTTGGAGCCTTCGTAGCCCGAGATGATTCCCCTCCGCTCGAGCATGTCGACGAGCCGGCCGGCGCGCGTGTATCCCACCCGCAGCCGCCGCTGGAGGAGCGAGACGGAGGCCGTCTGCGTCTGAACCACGACCTCGATCGCCCGGTCGAGCAGCGGGTCCTCGTCGGGATCGAACTCCTCGTCTCCCTCGTCGCGTTCGGCCTCTTCGAGCTCGGAGGCGACGAGCAACGACTCGTCGAGCTCCTGCCCGCGCTGAGAGCGGCACTGCTCGACGACGAGGGCGATCTCCTCCTCGCTCACGTAGGCGCCCTGGAGCCGCTGCAGCCGCGACGTTCCGAGCGGCTTGAAGAGCATGTCGCCCTGCCCGAGCAGGCTCTCCGCGCCCGCGGTGTCGAGGATGACGCGTGAGTCGGTCTGGCTCGACACGGCGAACGCGATCCGCGACGGGACGTTCGCCTTGATCATCCCGGTGATCACGTCCACGGACGGCCGCTGGGTGGCGAGCACGAGGTGGATGCCGACCGCCCGCGACTTCTGCGCTAGCCGGATCACGCAGTCCTCGACCGCCTGCGGCGAGACCATCATCAGGTCGGCGAGCTCGTCGATCACGACGAGCAGGTACGGCAGCGTCGCCTCGCCGCGCGAGCGGAGCGCCCGGTTCGCCTCGGGGAGGCTCCGCGCGCGGAGGAAGGAGAGCCGCTCGTAGCGGCGATCCATCTCGCCCACGACGTTCAGCAGTACCGTCGCCGCCTCCTTCGGGCTCGAGACGACCGGCGTCAGCAGGTGCGGGATCGACTCGTAGTAGCCGAGCTCGATCCGCTTGGGGTCGATGAGGATCATCCGCACCTCGTCCGGCGTTGCGCGCAGGAGCGTCGAGGTCAGGATCGTGTTGATGCAGCCCGACTTCCCCGAGCCCGTCGTGCCGGCGATGAGGAGGTGCGGCATGCGCGCGAGGTCGGTCCAGACGGCGTTTCCGGAGATGTCCTTCCCCAGCCAGACTGCGAGCGGGCTCGCCGTCTGCGGGAGGTCGTCGTAGATGTCGCCGAGAGTGACGAGCTTCGGTGAGAGGTTCGGGACCTCGACGCCGACCGCCTGCTTCCCCGGGATCGGCGCCAGGATCCGGATCTCGGTGGTGGCGAGCGCGTACGAGAGGTCGTCCTTGAGCGCCGCGACCTTGGAGACCTTCGTCCCCGGCGCGAGCTGCAGCTCGTAGCGGGTGACGCGCGGGCCTCCGATCTGTCCGACCACGGTTGCGTCGACGCCGAACTCGGCGAGCGTGCGGACGAGCAAATCGGCGACCCGCGCGCCCGAGTCGCCGCTCGCGGTCGCGGTGGCGGGCGAGCGGCGGAGGAGCTCCTGGTCGGGCAGCCGGTAGTCGACGTGCTCGGTCGAGGTCTCGAAGACGGACTCGGCGGTCGCGGGCTCCGGCTCGGGCGTCGGGACGAGCGCCGGCGCTTCGCCCGAGGCGAGGGCGCCGACGACGTCCGGATACGCTTCCGCTCCGTCGAGGAGCCGGTGCGACTGTGTCTCCACGGCCACCGGCGCGGGCAGGGGCTCGAGCGACTCCTCGGTCTGGGCCTCGCTCGAGACCCAGTCGAGCGCACGGCGGGCGCCGGAGCCGGCGCGCTTCACGACGTGCCCGGTGCGGCGGAGGACGGCTCCGGTGGACGCACCGGTGACGAGGAGGAGACCGGCGAGCAGGAGCGCTCCGCCGACGATCGCGGCCCCGGTCTCCCCGATCAGGGCGGCGAGCGTTCCGCCCAGCGCCATGCCGATCCAGCCTCCGCTGTCCTTGCCGAGAAGGATCATCAGCCCGAGGAAGCCCACCCCGACGCCGAGCCGGAACGGCCGCACGTCGAGCAGGTCGCTCTTGGCGAGCATGAGGCCCCCTACGACGAGGAGTGCGAGCGGCAGGACGTACGCCGCGTCGCCGAGCAGGGAGTGCAGCGTATCCGCGAGCCAGGAGCCGACCGCGCCTCCGTCGAGACCCACCCAGAGGATCGCAGCGAGGACGAGCCCGAGCGCCGCGAGGCCGAGCCCGAGGAGCTCGGTCTCGTGCTTGGAGCGGGCGGTGCGCCGGCGGCGCTTTCTCGTGCGTGCGGGGACGCGCGGACGGAGCGACCGCTTCCTCCGGCGGGCTGCCATGTCGAGTCGTTTCGCCGCCCGCGCCTGCGCTCCTGCGGCTGCGGTGAGCTACGACCGCAGCGTCGCGACGAGCGCCCGCTCGTCGAGGAGCAGGTCGAGCGCGTCCAGGATCGAGGCGCAGACGACGTCCGCGGCGCGGAGCGCTGCGCCGGCCGCCCCCTCCGGGCCGACGACCGCGATCCCGAGCGCGGCCGCCTCGAGCATCGCGGCGTCGTTGACCCCGTTTCCGATCACGGCACACCGCGCCGCGCCGAGCTCCGCGACGACGCGGGCCTTGTCCGCGCCCGACGCGACCCGCTCCGCCCGCGCGCCGAGCTCGATGGCGATCGTCTCGAGCGTCCCGAACGTGTCGGCGGACAGGATCCGCACCTCGAGCCTCTCGCCGATCGCAGCGAGCCGCTCGGCCACTCCCAGGATGATGGAGCCTCGGTCGGTGAGCGTTCCGTTCACGTCGAGCAGGAGGAACTCGAGGGCGAGCGGCTCACGGCCGGGGACGTCCGCCGAGACCGGCACGGCTACGCGCCCGCGCCGGCGCGCGCCCGCGCCTCGGCGACGACGCGCTCGGCCTCCGCCCGGTTCCCGTAGCCGAACGTCTCGACCTTCGCCTCCTCCAGGTCCTTGTACACCTGGAAGAAGTGCTCGACCTCGTTGCGGAGCTCCGCCGGGATGTCGTGGACGTCGCTGACGCGCATCCACGCGGGATCCCTGAGCGGCACGCAGAGGATCTTCTCGTCGGGGCCCTTCTCGTCGGCCATGTGGAAGACGCCGACGATGCGGGCGCGGATGCGGCAGCCCGGAAAGGTCGGCTCGCCGACCAGCACGAGCGCGTCGAGCGGGTCGCCGTCCTCGCCGAGCGTTCCCTCGATGAAGCCGTAGTCCGCCGGGTAGGCCATCGACGTGAACAGGCGCCGGTCGAGGACGACGGCGCCGAGCTCCTCGTCGAGCTCGTACTTGTTCCGCGAGCCCGACGGCACCTCCACGAAGACGACGACCTCGGCCACGGCCGGAACCTACCCGAGCGCCGCGATCCGCTCGACGAGGAGGTCGAAGAACGCTTCCGAGTCGAGCTCGACCGCGACGTGCGCGTTCTTCGGGCGGCCGGTGCGATTCCAGAGGTCGACCACCGTTCGGCCCCGGCAGAGCTCGGACTCCGTCTCGATCTCGACGTTCCGCAGCCTGGTCCCGACGAGCTCCGGGCGGATGACCCGGGCCACCGCGACGGCGTCGTGGATGGGCGCGCCGTCCCAGCCGTACGTCTCGCGGTGGAAGCGCGTGAAGAAGACGTTGAGCTCCGCGACGAACGCGCCCACGCGGCCGGACGCGCGCAGCCGTTCTTCGTCCGCCGGCCCGAGGACGGCTCTGTGGGTGACGTCGAGCCCGACCATGGTGACGTCGAGGCCGCTCTCGAAGACGCGGCGCGCAGCCTCGGGGTCGCACCAGACGTTGAACTCCGCGGCCGGCGTGTGGTTCCCCTCCGCGATGGCGCCGCCCATCAGGACGAGACGCTCGACCCCGCGTGTCCCGTGCTCCTCGAGGTACCGGGCGACGTTCGTCAGCGGGCCGGTAGCGACGAGCGTGACCGGGCGTCCTGCGACGCGCACGAGCTCGGCGGTGAAACCGGTCGCGTCGGTCGAGGCCGGCGCCGTCCGCGCCGGCGGGAGCACCGGCCCGTCGAGGCCGCTCTCGCCGTGGACGTGCGCGGCGACGACGAAATCCCGCTGGAGCGGGCAGGCTGCGCCGCTCGCGACCGGGACGTCGGTCCTTCGCACGAGCTCGAGCACGCGGAGGGCGTTCGCCGTCGTCTTCTCGAGCGTCTGGTTCCCGTACGTCGTCGTGACCCCCAGGACCTCGACCTCGGGGCTGGCGACGGCGAGTAGGAGCGCGATCGCGTCGTCGTGTCCGGGGTCGCAGTCGAGGATCATGGGGACGGGCACGCGACCAGTATCGTCGGGGAGCGTGGCCGACGATCGTGAGAAGCTGCTCGAGTTCGCGCTCTCACTGCCGGAGGCGTGGGAGGACCACCCGTGGGGCGAGAGCGTGGCCAAGGTGCGCTCGAAGGTCTTCGTCTTCTTCGGCTCGGCCGGCTCGGGCCGGATCATGATGAAGCTCGACGAAGCGCACGGGCACGCGCTCTCGATCGAGGGGGCGGAGCCGACGGGCTACGGCCTCGGCAAGTCTGGCTGGGTGACCGTGCCTCTCGCCGCTGACGGCGTCGACCTCGAGCTCCTTCGCGACTGGATCGAGGAGAGCTACCGCATCGTCGCCCCGAAGAGGCTGGTGGCGACGCTGGACGAGCCTCCGTCTACCGGCTGAGGATCGCGTCGACCTCCGCCGCCGTAGGGAGCGACGGCTGCGCGCCGACGCGCGACGCCGCAAGGGCCCCCGCAGCGCACGCGCGCTCGAGCGCCTCCCGCGGCTCCCGCTCCTCGAGGAGCGAGACGAGCAGGCACGCCGTGAACGCGTCGCCCGCTGCGGTGCCGTCGACCGCCTCCACCCGCGGAGGCGTCGCACGCGCGACCTCCTCCCCGTCCTCGAGCAGCACGGCGCCTTCGGCTCCGAGCGTCACCACGACGAGCGCGTCGCGGCGGGCGAGCGTCTCGAGCTCATGCTCGTTGACCACGATCAGATCCGGGTCGACGGAGATCGGGCGGGCTGGCGCCGCGTTCAGGCAGAAGAGCCCGCCGCACTGCTCCCACGCCGAGAGCACGGCCTCGTCGGGGACCTCGAGCTGCGCGAGCACGGCATCGTGCTCTGGCAGCGACACCTCGCCGAGCATCGCGTTCGCACCCGGTGCCACGACGATCTCCGTCTCGCCCGCGGCGTCCACGAAGATCAGCGCCATTCCCGTCGGCTCGCTTGGCCGAGACAGGTCGAGCCGCACTCCCGCCTCCTCGAGGCCGGCGAGCGCCTCGTCGGCGTGCGCGTCGCGCCCGACCGCGCCGATCATCGTCACGTCGGCGCCGAGCCGCGCGCAGGCAACGGCCTGGTTCGCGCCCTTCCCGCCCGGATACCGAGCGAGCGCTGCCCCGCCCACGGTCTCCCCGGGCCTTGGCAGCCGCTCGCAGCGGGCGACGAGGTCGAGGTTGATGGATCCGACGACGACCACGGACGGAGGCATGCCGCGAATCCTGCCGTGGGACGTGCCGTAGGGTACGCAAGTGGGCGCCGACCGCCTCCGTCCGGTGTGGGACTTCGCGGACCTCGACGAGACGGAACGGCGATTCAGAGCGCTCCTGGACGAGGAGCCCGAGGCCGGTCGAGCCGAGGTGTTGACGCAGCTCGCGCGAATCGAGGGGCTCCGGGGCGCATTCGACCGCGCGGACGAGCTCCTCGACGAGGCCGAGGCGCTCGCGGGCTCGACGCCGATCGTGGGTGTCCGGATCAGCCTCGAGCGCGGGCGCGTGCGGCGCTCGGCCGGCGACGTCGAGGAGTCCGTGCCGCTGTTCGAGTCGGCGTTCGCCGGCGCGGTGGCCGTCGAGGAGTGGTTCATCGCCGCCGACGCCGCCCACATGGTGGCGATCGCGGTCCCGGACCGGGACGCGATGGTCGCGTGGACCGAGCGCGGGATCGAGCTCGCCGGCGCGCACGAGGGCGCGCGGTACTGGCTGGGCCCCCTCCTCAACAACCTCGGCTGGACGTACTACGAGGCAGGCGAGTACGACCTCGCGCTGGACGCGTTCTCGAAAGCGCTGGATGCCCGCGAGCAGGCCGGCGACGAGCCGTCGATCCAGATTGCCCACTATGCGGTCGCCAAGGCGCTGCGCGCCCTCGGGCGCCCGCAGGAAGCGATCGCGCACCTGGAGCCTGCCGTCGCCTGGGCCGAGTCCCAGGGTGCGCCGGACGGCTGGTTCCACGAGGAGCTGGCAGAGGCGTACGCGGCCGTCGGCCGCGGCGCAGAGGCTGGAGAGCAGGCAGGGCTCGCGCTGCCGCTGCTCGAGTCGGCGGACCCGTCGTTCGCGGACAACCCGGACCGCGTCGCGCGGCTGCGGTCCCTCGCAGCGCCTACCTAGCTCAGGCCGCGAGAGCGCGGAGGTCGTCGACCGTCGACCCGAGCAGGGTGTCGCGGAGGTCGAAGAGCCCGGCCCAGAGCGACGAGCGGTCGGGCGGAGCCTCCATCTGCGCCGCGGCCGTGAGGCCTTCGAGCGCACGCAGGAGCACGGCCAGCTCGAGGTAGACGGCCGCCACGCGGTTCGGGCAGGCCCGCACTCCGGCCCGGTCGAGCACGGGTCGCCACTCGACGAGCTCCCCGTTCCCGGCGCCGAGGTACCACGACCGCCCCTCCGCGCGGTCGGACTGGAGCTCGAGGAGATACCGGGAGAGCGGCTGCTCGAGCCCCGCGAGAGCGGTCTCCACACGATCCGCGGCGCGCCGCAGCGCGGCCTGGCGCGCGCCTGCGGTCGCGGGGTGCGCCTCGCCCCTCCCCCACCGCTCGAGCAGCCGGCAGAACGCGAGCGCCGCCACCTCGCAGGCGCGAAGCTGCTCGACGAGCCGCTCCGCCGTCCGCGGGTTCGAGGCGTTCAGCTCGATGACCGACGCCCAGCCGGTCATACCTCGATCACGACCGGGAGTACCATGGGGCGGCGACGCGTGCGGTCGTAGACGATCTGGCCGACGGCGTCGTGGATGTGCTCCTGGAGGAGCTTGATCTCGGTTCCGTGCTCGCCCGCGAGCTCGCGGACGACGCGGTCGGCCTCCTGGCGGAGCTCGTCGAGCAGGTCCTCGGACTCCGCGAACCCGCGTGCGATGAGCTCGGGCGGCGCGATCTCGCCGCCGTCGGACGAGGCCAGCGTGGTGACGACGATGAGCACGCCGTCGTCGGCCAGCCGGCGCCGGTCGCGGAGGGCCACGTCCTCCACGTCTCCGACTCGCAGCCCGTCCACGAACGTCACGCCCGTCTGCACGTGGTCGACGAGCCGCGCGCCGCCGCGCGCCAGCTCCACGACCGAGCCGTTCTCGGCCAGGATGATCCGCTCCTCGGGGACGCCGGCCTCGCGCGCGAGCTTCGCGTGCGCGGCGAGCATCCGGTACTCGCCGTGGATGGGCATCACATGGCGTGGGCGGAGGAGCGAGAGCATCGTCCGCAGCTCCTCCTGGTACGCGTGGCCGGACACGTGCACGGGCGCGATCTCCTCGTGCAGCACCTCCGCCCCCGAGCGCGCCAGCTGGTTGATCGTGTCGTGGACGCGGAGCTCGTTCCCGGGGACGGGCTTCGCGGAGATGACGACCGTGTCGCCCGGATCGACGGACACCGAGCCGTGGTCGCCGTACGCGATCCGGGTCAGCGCGGACATCGGCTCGCCCTGGCTGCCGGTGCACAGGAGCACGACCTCCCCGGGCGGAAGCGACGCGGCGTCCCCGGGGCTGACGACGGCGTGCTCGGGGATGTCGACGTACCCGAGGTTCGCGGCGATGTTCATGTTCTTCCGCATCGAGCGCCCGACGATGGCGACCTTCCGGCCACACTCCATCGCCACGTCGGCCGCCTGCTGCATGCGGTGGATGTTCGAGGCGAAAGAGGCGACGAGGATCCGCCCCGTGCGAAGCGGGAAGAGGGCCCGGAACGCCTCGCCGACGAGTCGCTCGGAGCCGGTCGAGCCGGGCCGCTCGGCGTTCGTCGAGTCGCCGAGGAGGAGGTCCACGCCCCGGTTCCCGATCTCCGCGAGCTTGCCGACGTCCGTCTTGAGCCCGTCGACCGGCGTGTGGTCGAGCTTCCAGTCCCCCGTGTGCACGACCCGCCCGGCGCCGGTCTCGACGACGAGAGAGACCGAGTCCGGGATCGAGTGGGCGACGCGCACCATCTCGACCCTGAACGGCCCGAGCTCGAGCGGCCCGTCCCCCGGAGCGGCCTCCCTGAGCTCGGTCCGCTCGCCCACCCGATGCTCGTCCAGCTTCGACTTGACGAGCGCCAGCGTGAGCCGCGTCGCGACCACGGTCTCGACCTCGACCTCGCGCAGCAGGTACGGCAGGCCGCCCACGTGATCCTCGTGGGCGTGCGTGAGGACGACGGCGCGCACCTTCCGGCCCTCCAGGTACTCGATGTCCGGGAGCAGCAGGTCGACCCCGAGATGCTCGTCGCGCGGGAACGCGAGGCCCGCGTCGACGACGAGGATCTCGCCGCCGCACTCGTACACGGTCATGTTCTTCCCGACCTCGCCGAGGCCGCCGAGCGGGATGATCCGCAACAGGTCGCTCACAGTCTGAGTCTATGCGCCGGGATCGGGCCCGCCGGTCCCATGTCTCGTCCGCATCAGAGCGGGAACACGTCGATCGCGAAGAGGTCGCCGTCCACCCGCTCTGCATGGAGGACGACGTCGCCGTGCTCTTCCGCTACGCGGTCGAGCGGAGGCAGCGGCGCCGGCGTCACCTTCCCGTCGACGGTCAGCTGCCGCTCGCCGCCGAGGACTGTGAGGCCGAGGACGTCCCCGTCGACTGCTTGCAGCTCGACGATCCGGACCGACTCGGCGACCGCCGTCCACACGTCGCCTTCGCTCCGGACCCCGGCGGCCCGATACGGAGGGTCGAGCGTAGCCTCGAGCGACTCGGCGAGCGGGACGAGAGACCCGTCCGGGAGGTCGGCCTCGACGACAATGGTGCCGTCGTCCAGCGTCATGAACGCCACGGTGTCGCCGGGGAGCTCAGGGCTGTGGGCGGAGCCGACGGCGTCCCACGTGCGCCCGCGGGGAACGCCCGAGACGCCGGCGATCCCGAGCCCCTGGGCGCCGTCGAGCCCCAGCGGCCGGGCCAGGTAGCCTCCGGCCTGGGCGGCCACCAGCGTTGCGAGCAGCTCGCGCGCCCGCGACACGTGCTTCAGACGGCGGCCGGCTGGAGCAGACCGAGGCGCTCGAGGCAGTCGCGCACTGCCGTTCGCTCCTCCTCGGTCGCCTCGACGAGCGGAAGCCGGAGCCCGCCCACCTCGTGTCCGAGCAAGTTCAACGCGCACTTGATCGCGATCGGGTTCACGACGACGCGGAGCAGCTCGACCGAGGGCGCCAGCTCGCGGTCGAGCGCACGTGCGGCCTCGACGTCGCCGGCCCGGAAGAGCTGCACCATCTCCCGCACGCGCGGGCCGACCACGTGCGTGTGCACGCACACCCCGCCCATCCCGCCGAGTTCGAGGAACGGGAAGACGAGGTCGTCGTCGCCCGCGTACAGGTCGAGGCCGAGCTCGACGATCGCGCGCGCCTGCTCGAGGTCCGGGTTCGCCTGCTTGACCGCGCGTACGGTCTCGATCTCCGCGAGCTGCGCGATCGCCTCGGTCTCGAGGTTGAGGACGACCCGGCCGGGGATGTTGTAGACGACGATCGGCCGGTCGGACACGGCTGCGATCTCCTCGAAGTGCCGCACGATGCCGCGCACGGGCGGCTTCGAGTAGTACGGCGTCACCACGAGGAAGCCGTGCACGCCGATCTCGTGCGCGCGTGCCGTCAGGTGGACGGAGTGCTCCGTCGAGTACGTCCCCGTCCCCGCGATCACCGTCGCGCTGTCGGCGACCTCGTCCACCGCCGTCTCGTACAGCTCGAAGCGCTCCTCGTCGGTCAGCGTCGGCGACTCACCGGTCGTCCCCGTGACCACGAGCCCGTCCGAGCCGTTCTCCACGAGGTGGGACGCAAGCGCCCGGAACCGTTCGAGGTCGACCGACCCGTCCGCCTTGAACGGCGTGACGATCGCCGTCAGGATCTCGCCGAGCACGCCGTCGATCATACTCCCCGCCCTGGCCGGCTTCGTCCTTCTCCGCGCGACCGCCCACGCCGTCCTCGGCGTGGAGCGGCTCGAGCTCGACGGCGGCCGCTTCCCCTGCTCGACCGGCCGGAGGAGTTGGCGGACCTATTCGAGCGCGTCCTCGAAGACCTGCCGTAGGCCCTCGTCGAGGAAGACGAAGCGGATCTCGTCGAAGCGGTCCTCGAGCTCCCGCACCGCGTCCACCGCGACCGGCGCCGCGAGCTCGGCCGGATAGCCGTAGATCCCGGTCGAGAGCGCGGGGAACGCGATCGTGCGGACGCCGAGCTCCTCTGCCACCTCGAGCGAGCGGCGGTAGGCCGAAGCCAGGAGCTCCTTCTCGCCGGCCCCTCCCCCGCTCCAGACCGGCCCGACCGCGTGGACGACGTAGTGAGCCGGGAGCCGCCCGGCTCCGGTCGCCTTCGCGTCCCCGGTCGCGCAGCCGCCGAGCCGGGCGCACTCCTCGAAGATCTCGTCGCCGCCGGCCCGCCGGATTGCCCCGCACACGCCGCCGCCGGGCGCGAGCGCCTCGTTGGCCGCGTTCACGATCGCGTCCACGTCCTGCGTCGTGAGGTCGCCGACGACGAAGGTGATCACAGAAGAGCCTCGAGGCCGACGGTCAGGCCCGGCGGGAGAGCGCGGACCTTCTCGAGCGCGAGCAGGACACCGGGCGCGAACGCCTCGCGGGAGGTCGTGTCGTGGCGGATCGTCAGCGTCTCCCCCGGTCCGCCGAAGATCACCTCCTGGTGCGCCACGAGGCCCGGCAACCGGACCGAGTGGATCGCGGGCTCCGTCCCCATCCGCGCCGCCGTCGCCTTCGCCGTCCCGGACGGCGCGTCCCGCTTGCCTTCGTGATGCAGCTCGACGATCTCCGCCCGGGGGAACGTCCTCGCCGCCTCTTCGGCGAGCCGCATCATCAGCGCCGCGCCTTGCGAGAAGTTCGGGGCGGAGAAGCACGGCAGCCCCGCTTCCCGCGCCCGGGCGTCCACCGCCTCCGCGTGAAAGCCGGTCGTGCCGATCACGACGGGGACCCCCGCGGCCAGGCAGCGCTCGACGTTCCCTTCCACCGCGTCGGGGCGGGTGAAGTCGACCGCGACGTCGCAGCCCTCGGGTCCCGCCTCCCGCCCGTCCACGACCTCGTGACCCGCGGTCTCGAGCGCCGGCCCGAGCACCGACCCGACCTTCCCTCCGAGCCCGAACACCGCCACGCGCATCAGGCGGCCTTCGAGAGGAGCGACGGATTCACCCGGGCCACGGCGTCCCGGAACGTGCGCTCGTCGGGCCCGATCCCGGCCGCCGAGAGCCGGCTCACGTCGAGCAGCTCGCCGGCGAGCCCCGCGACGTCGGCCACCGTAACCGCCTCCGTCCGCCGGACGACCTCGGGGATGTCCAGGAGCGGCGTCTCTGTGACGGTCGCCTGCCCGAGGCGGGTCATCCGGGTCGACGTGGCCTCCAGCGAGAGGACGAGCCGCCCCTTGAGGTTCTCCTTCGCCCGCGCGAGCTCCTCGGGGCGCACGTTCCCGGCCGCGAGGTCGGCGAGCTCGGCGGCGGCGATCTCGAGGCACTCGCCCAAATGCTCCTCGCGCGTGCCCACATACAGGCCCACGTGCCCCGTCTCCTCGTACATCGACGAGTAGCTGTACACCGAGTACGCCATCCCGCGCTTCTCCCTGATCTCCTGGAAGAGCCGCGACGACGCCGACCCGCCCACGATCGCGTCGAGCACCGCGGCCGCGAAGCGCCGATCGTCTCTCCGCGGGATTCCCGGCCCGCTCAGGCAGACGTGGAACTGCTCCGTCTCCTTCTCGAGGAAGCGGATGCTCGGGCGCGGAACCCTTCGGAGCTCCTTCCGCCGGAGCCCGTTCCCCCTCGCCTGCCCGTCGACGCGCTCCTCGAGAAGCTCCACGAGGCGCTCGTGGCGGACGCTCCCCGCCGCCGCGAGCACGAGGCGGTCGCCCGCGTACGCGCGCGTATGGTATGCCGAGATCGCCCGAGGGGACACGCTCGAGATCACGTCCGCCCGGCCGATCACCGGCCGTCCGAGGGGGTGGCCGCCGAAGACCGCCTCGGCGGCGATGTCGTGGACGAGGTCGTGAGGCGTGTCGTCCACCATGGCGATCTCTTCGAGCACGACCTCGCGCTCGAGGTCGATGTCCACGAACGAGGGGCGGTAGACCATGTCCGCGATCACGTCGAGGGCGGTCTCGAGCTGGTCGTCGGCTACGCGTGCGTAGACGACCGTGGTCTCGCGAGACGTCGCGGCGTTGAGCTCCCCGCCCAGCTCGTCGAAGATCTCGGCGATCTCCTGGGCCGAGTAACGGGACGAGCCGCGAAAGAGCAGGTGCTCGATGAAGTGAGAGACCCCGGCGCGCTCGTCCGGCTCGTCCCGGGAGCCGGCTCCGATCCAGAGCCCGAGCGCGACCGAGCGCACGCCCGGCACGCGCTCGGAGATCACGCGCTCGCCTGTCGCGAGCTCGCTCAGCCGGTGCTTCGCCACGGGCTGATCGTACGCGGTGACCGTCTTCCGCTGCGCCTGCGCCGTCGCCGCCTTGCCCGCCTCCTCTCGGGGCCGGCAAGACGGCGACCTCCCACCAGTGCAGCAGCGAGAGGAGTCCCCCTCCCCGAAAAACGGACCGCCGACGCCCCCCTCGGACGTCGCCGGCTTCCCGCCGCAGTGCGCTCGTAGGTTCTGTGTTCGCCGCGCTCGTGTCTAGCGGCCGATGCGGTAATCCGCCTGCGGTCGATCGCGTACGCCGAATGCTTGATCTCGCAGCGATTCTCCTGTAAAACCCGACTGGGACGAGGGTGAGCCTCGTGGGAGAGAAGGGGGAGAATGGGCGACTGCGGCACGGTCCTCATGATCGATCGCGACCTGCGCTTCCGCACGCTTGCGGGCGCCGTCGCAACACGCGTCGGCTGCCGAAGCATGGGCGCTGAGACGGGCGAGAAAGCCCTCGCGCTGCTCGGGGACGAGCGCCCGGTGCTGGCGATCCTCGAGGTCGAGCTTCCGGGGCTCGGAGGGCTCGAGGTCCTGCAGGAGCTCCTCGAGCGGTTCGGGGACGACCTCCCGGTGATCCTCGTGTCGGAGGAGCACGTGAGCCCGTTTCATCGAACGGCGGGGCTCCTCGTCGGCGCGGACGACTACCTCGTCAAGCCTGTCGACCCCGGCGAGCTCGCCGCGCGCATCCGCCGCTCGCTCCGGCGGGCGGGCGTGCTCGCGAGCCCGAACGGCGAGGCGAACGGCCGGGGAGCGTCCGAGCTGCACCTGACCCCGCGTGAGCGCGAGGTCCTCGGCCTCCTCGCAGAGGGGCGCTCCCAGGCGGAAATCGCCGACGCGCTCGTCATCAGCCCGAAGACGGTCTCGACGCACGTCCAGCGCCTGCTCGGGAAGCTCGGCGTGCACAGCCGCGCGCAGGCCGTCGCCCGCGCGTTCCAGCTCGGCCTCGTGGAGCCCGACGTGCGCGCGCACGCGGACGCGCTCGCCGCGGACTGAGCCGGCAGCGGCGTCAGCCGGCCTAGAAGCTCTCGTCCAGGACGACCTCGTAGATGTCCCTGCTCGTCCGCTGGCCCTCGTCTCCGGACGGAGACATCGCGTTCAGCGCTTCGTCCGCGCGCCGCATGTCCTCTGCCGTTTCGGTGAACGTGATGACGAGCATCGCCCCCTGCTCGCGGTCGGCGAGCTCGACGACCCGCTTCACCGTGTCCATGAGCGTAGCCACCTGCTCGGGCGCCCCCTCGGGCGCGGTTCCCGACTCGGCCGCCTCCCTCATCTGACGCCTCCGCTCGGCCACGCTCTCGGCGAGCGTGCTCGGGTCGACCCCTTCGAAGCGGGCAACGCGTGCGTACATGCTCGACTCCTCTCCTCGAGTGCCCGGCAAGCCTAACGGCACGCTCAGTCAGGGGCGGTCGTCGGGGACCGAGCCGCGACGGCGGCGAACGGGGCCAGACCGGTGGGCCTGGCCCCCGCCGACGCCTCCCTACGAGCGGTCGCGCTCGCGGCGGCGCCCGCCGCGACGCTCGCCCCGTGGCCGCTCCTCGCGCTCCTCGCGCGGAGGCGCGTTCTTCGCCCGCTCGATGAGCTCCTCGGGCATGACGAGGCCGCCGTTCTCGTGCTTGGCCACGAGCTTGAGGCCGATGCGGCCCCGCTCCTTGTCGACCTCCTGCACGACCACGTCGACGACGTCGCCGCGCGTCATCACGTCCTCGATGTGCGCGACGCGACCCGGCCCCACGTTCGAGACGTGGAGCAGGCCGTCGGTGCCCTTCTTGAGCTCGACGAACGCGCCGAACTGGGTCGTCTTCACGACCTTGCCCGTGTACGAGTCCCCAACCTCGGGGGACTTCGTGAGCGCGTTGATCGCGGAGATCGCGGCCTCGGCCTTCGTCCCCTCGGTCGAGTAGACGAGGATCGTGCCGTCCTCCTCGATGTCGATCTGCACGTCGAAGTCGGTCTCGAGCGCGCGGATCGTCTCGCCCCCCTTCCCGATGACCATGCCGATCATGTCGGGGTCGATCTTGATCGAGGATATTCGCGGCGCGTGCCCTGCCATCTCGGCACGCGGCTCGGGGATGACGGCGAGCATCTCGTCGAGGATCGCCTCGCGCGCCCGCTTCGCCTGGGCGAGCGCGGAGCGCATGATCTCCTGGGTCACCCCGGTGATCTTGATGTCCATCTGGAGCGCGGTGATGCCGTCACGGGTGCCGGCGACCTTGAAGTCCATGTCGCCGAGGTGGTCCTCCGCCCCCTGGATGTCGGTGAGGATGACGTAGTCGTCGCCCTCCTTGACGAGGCCCATCGCGATGCCCGAGACGGGCGCCTCGATCGGCACGCCCGCGTCCATGAGCGCGAGCGTCGAGCCGCAGACGGAGCCCATCGAGGAGGAGCCGTTCGACTCGAGCGTCTCGGAGACGAGGCGGATCGTGTACGGGAACTCCTCCACGGACGGGATCACCGACTCGAGCGCCCGCTGGGCGAGGGCGCCGTGGCCGATGTCGCGCCGCTTCGGGCCGCGCATGAAGCCGGTCTCCCCGACCGAGTAGGGCGGGAAGTTGTAGTGGTGGATGTAGCGGCGCTGCTGCTCGCGGGAGAGGTCGTCGATCTTCTGCCCCTCCTTGACCGTCCCGAGCGTGAGGAGCGTCATGATCTGCGTCTGTCCGCGGGTGAAGAGCGCGGAGCCGTGCGTGCGTGGGCTCACCTCGACCTCGCAGGAGATCGGCCGGATCTCCTCCGCCGAGCGCCCGTCCGGCCGCCGCTTCTCGACCGCGATCTTTCGGCGGACGAGGTCCTTGTAGACGCTCTCGAAGGCGCGCTTCACGTACTGCTTCGTGATCGAGTCCTTCACCGGGAGCTCGCCCTCGGCGGGTGCGGGCCCGACCGGGAACGGCAGCGTGATCTCCTCGAGCACGCGCTCGAGGAGGAGGTCGCGCTTCGCCGAGCGGAGCTCCTTCGAGTCCTGCTCCGCGTCGGTGAGCTCCTGGAGCTCGGAGAGGAACTGCTCGCGAAGCGGCGCCTCGACCGCGGCCAGGCGGGCTCGCTCGAGGATCGAGGAGAACGCGGCCTGGACCTGCCCGCCGCGGACGATGTCGTCCTCGGTCGAGCTCATCGAGATCTGCGGAGAGAGGTCCTCCACGAGGGCGTCGATGACCGCGCCGGCCTCGCGCAGGCCGTGCTCGGCGATCGCAGCCTGAACCTTGGCGACGTGCGCGGCCTCGAGCTCGGCCGTGAGGTCGGTGTCGACCCACTTCGCCTTGCCGACCCGGGCGCGGAGCTCGTCGAGCGCGTCGCAGATCTTGCGGATCTCTGCGTGCGCGAGCTCGAGCGCCTCGAGGATCGTGTCCTCGGGCACTTGGCTCGCGCCGGCCTCGACCATCGTCAGCGCGTCGCGGGTGCCGACGACGACGAGGTCGAGCGTGGACTCCTCGAGCTGCTCGAGCGTCGGGTTGACGACGAGCTCGCCGTCGAGCCGGCCGATGCGGACCGCCCCGACGGGGCCGAGGAACGGCAGCGGCGACACCATGAGCGCCGCCGAGGAGCCGTTGATGCAGAGGACGTCGTGCGAGGTGACGAGGTCGGCCGAGAGGACGGTGCAGACGAGGTGGACCTCGTTGCGGAAGCCCTTCGGCCAGAGCGGCCGGATTGGACGGTCGATCATGCGCGCGGTCAGCGTCGCGCGCTCGGAGGCGCGGCCCTCGCGCTTGAAGAAGCCGCCCGGGATCTTCCCCGCGGCGTACATCCGCTCCTCCACGTCGACCGTCAGCGGGAAGAAGTCCGCCTCCGGCCGCGTGTCGCGCCGGCCGACGGCCGTCGCGAGGATCATGGTCTCGCCGGAGCGGACGGCGACCGCGCCGTCAGCCTGCTTGGCGAGCTTGCCCGTCTCGAAGACGATCTCCTGACCGCCCACATCGACGGACACCGTGGCTGCCTGCCCGGTGATCGTGCTCATGTTGGAATACCTTCACCTTTCCGTGTGGTTGCGGAAGGTGGAGGTTTGAGCCAGTCCCGTCTCGCTTCGTCTGCCGGGTCGGAGCTCGCTCAAACTTCCACCTTCCCTCTGTGTGTCCGGAAGCTATCGGCGCAGGCCGAGCTCCTTGATGAGGGCGCGATAGCCCTCGATGTCCTTTCTCTGGAGGTAGTCGAGGAACCGGCGGCGCCGGCCGACCAGTCTGAGCAGACCCCGCCTGGAGTAGTGGTCCTTCGGATGCGTGCGCAGGTGCTCGGTCAGCTCCTCGATCCGCCGGGTGAGGAGGGCGACCTGGACCTCGGTCGACCCGGTGTCCGTAGGCCCCTTCCCGTGCTTCCCGACGATCTCCAGCTTCGCTTCCTTGGTGAGGCTCATGCTTCTCCTCTCGTAGAACGACTCCGCAGTCCCCGCTCCGCGTGAAGGAAGGACACGCCGGGCCGCGACTGCGGACTCGGGGAAGGGTACCAGCCAGGAGCCCGGATCACGCCGGTCTCCTGGCCAGGATGAGGCCGCAACGGCAGGATTGCGCGCATGAGAGCGGGCGTCGCAGCGGGGCATCCGGCCACGGCGGAGATCGGGGCCGAGACGCTGGCGGACGGGGGGACGGCGGCCGACGCTGTCGTCGCCATGGCGCTCGCCTCGTGTGTCGCCGAGACGGTGCTGAGCGGGCTCTGGGCCGGGTGTCATGCGGTCGTCTTCGACGGATCGCGCGTGCGGAATCTCGACGGGTTCGCGGCGCTTCCCTCGGGACGCGGCGAGATGGTCGAGGTCGCGGTCCCCTTCGGCGACGAGATCGTGCTCTACGAGCTCGGCGCGCCCTCGTGCGCGGTGCCCGGGCTGCCCGCTGCGCTCGGCGAGCTCTGGCGGGCGCTCGGACGGCTCCCTTGGACGCGGCTCGTCGAGCCCGCCCTCGAGCTCGCTCGGCGCGGCGTAGCTCTTCCCGAGATGCACGCCTGGTCGCTCGACATGCTCTCCGGCGTCTACCTCCGGGAGCGCGGAGTCGAGCTCTTCGGGCGGGAAGGGAAGCCGCTCGGCGCCGGCGAGCTGCTCGACCAGCCCGGGCTCGTGCAGACGATGGAGGCGCTGGCCGACGAGGGTGCGGAGAGCGCCTACCGCGGCTCTCTGGCGGAGGCCTTTCTCGCGATCGACGCCGTCGCCTGCACGGCGGACGACCTCCGCGACTACCGTGCGATCTGGCGCGATCCCGTGCTGGCCGGCTTCCACGAGTTCCGCGTCGCCACGCGGGCAGGGCTCTCGGGGGTGCCCGAGCTTCTCCCCCGCTTCCCACGGCTCGAGGGCCTCAGCGAGACCGAGCGCGTGCTGGCGCTCGTAGCGGCGCTCGAGACCGACGAGGAAGGCGCGGAGCACACGACCAACATGGCGGCGGTCGACGGCCATGGGCGAGCCTGCGTGCTCACGCACTCCCTCGGGGTGGGCGCCGGGGTGTGGATCCCCGGCTTCGACGTGCAGCTGAACAACCTGCTCGGCGAGTCGGACATCGCCTTCGGGGAGCCCGGCCCTGGAGATCGCCTCGAGAGCCGGATGGCGCCGAGCATGGCGTTCGACGGCGAGGGGCTCGCGCTCGCGATCGGGTCGGCGGGGGCGACACGGCTCCGGACGGCGCTGACGACGGTGCTGGCGGGGATCCTGGACGAAGGTCTCGACCCCGAGGAGGCCGTGGCGCGCCCGCGGGTCCACCCAACGCCGGAGGTCGTGGATGCGGAGCCGGGCGTGGACGAGGAGGCGCTGCTCGAGCTCGAGGCGGGTGGCCGGACCGTGCGGCGGTGGGAACGGCTCCACCACTACTTCGGCGGCGTCAGCTGCGTCGGCCGGGCCGGGGCTGCAGGCGACCCGCGCCGCAGCGGCGCCGCCGTCGTGCTCTGAGCGCCGCTACTTGAGCAGCAGCTTGTCGATGCGCCGGCTGGCGACCGCCATCCCGACCAGGCCGAGCGTCAGCAGGTAGGCGACGTTCAGGAGCTGGATCGGGCCGACCGCGCCCGTCGTCAACGAGCGGACGAGCGAGACGCCGTGGTACAGCGGCAGCGCCCGAACGATCCACTCGAGCGCCTCCGGGTAGACGGTGATCGGGTAGAAGGTCGCGGAGAAGAGGAAGAGCGGGAGCATGATCAGCGTCGTGAACTCGAAGTCCTTCCACGTCCGCATCCAGGTCACGGCCGCGATCCCGGCGCCCGCGAAGGCGAACCCGACGACGAAGCACGCCGGGAGCGCGAGGAGGCCCCACCAGGACTCGATCAGGCCCATCGCGCCGATCACGATCAGGAACGCGGCCGAGTAGAGAAGCGCCCGGACGACCGCCCACAGGGTCTCCCCCACCGCGACGTCCTTCGGCCCGACCGGCGTCGCCAGGATCGACTCGTAGACCTTCCCGTAGCGCAGCTTCCAGAACACGTTCGTCGCGTCGTAGAACGCGCCGTTCATCGCCGACACCGCGAGCAGGCCGGGCGCGATGAAGACCGCGTAGTCGATCGTCTCCCCGCCGAGCGTGACCGTGCCCACGTACGCGCCGAGCCCGACGCCGAAGGACAGAAGGTAGAAGAGCGGCTCGAAGAAGCCGGAGAAGAGGATCATCCACGTCCGGCGGTAGACCATGACGTTCCGCTCGACGAGGAGCAGGCCGCCGATTCGGGGTTGTGCCGGCGCGAGGCCGCCGAGCCGCGCGACGAGCTCCGTCACGGGAGCTGCCTCCGGGATGATCGCCCGTCGCGAGGCGGATGATCGGCATCGTGAGGCAAGGACGCAGGGAGCGCCCGTATCGAGAGAGATACGGGCGCGACTGAGGACGCGGCACTCACGATGCCTGGCGCCGCATCGCGACATGGCCGCTTCATTCCGGAGGTAGCTCTCACAAGACCAACCTCCTCCGGTAGGAGAAGTACGCCAGGACGCAGCCGATGCTCGCCCACGTCACGAGGAAGACGGTGTGGTAGGCGGCGCCCCAGGCCGTCACGTCGCCGAGCATGAGCCCGCGGCAGAGCGCGACCCCGTGCCAGAGCGGCGTCAGGTGCGCGGCCCACTGGAGCACCGTCGGGAGCTGGGTGATCGGGAAGAAGGTTCCCGAGAAGAGGAACATCGGCAGGATCACGAAGCGGAAGATCGCGACGAAGGACGTCTCGAGCTCCGTCCGCGCCCCCCACGCCGCCATCGGCGCCGAGAAGCACAGCCCGATGAGCACCGCCACCGGCACCGTGAAGACCGCGAGCGGCGACTCCACCGCGCCGAAGGCGGTGATCACGATCAGGTAGACGACCGCCGTCATGAAGACCCGCATGGCGACGAAGGCCTGGTGCCCGGCGAGGACGTCTCCCACGCGGAGCGGGCTCGCCAGCATCGCGTGGTACTGGCGCGTCCACTTGATCGCGGCGAGCACGGGCCAGCTCGACTCGAGCGTGGCCACCTGCATCGCCGCCGCCGCGAGCAGGCCGGGCGCGACGAAGGCGAGGTAGGAGACGTCGCCGGGAAGATCGGTCGCGCGGTCGACGAACACGCCCAGCCCGACGCCGAGCGCGAGCAGGAAGAAGATCGGCGTCGCGATGCTGGAGACGGCCGTTCCGCGCCAGACGTACCGGTACTGGACCAGGAAGAACTCGAAGGGCCGGAGCGCAAGACCGAGAGCGCTCACTCGATGAGCCTCCTGCCGGTGAGATGGAGGAAGACGTCCTCGAGCGTGCTGCGGCGGACGAGCACGCTCCCGGGGACGAGACCACGCTCGTGGATGCCGTGGGCCGCCGCGTCGCCGTCCTGCGTGTACAGGAGGACGCGGTCCGGGAGCGACTCGACGCGCTCGACGAGGCCCTCCGTCCAGTACGTCAGGTCGTCGGGGCGGCCGTTGTCGAAGCGAAGCTCCACCACCTCGCGGGTCGAGTAGCGGGCGATGAGCTCCGCCGGCGAGCCCTCGGCCGCGATCTTGCCTCTGTCCATGACGACGAGCCGGTCGCAGAGCTGCTCGGCCTCGTCCATGTAGTGCGTGGTGAGGACGAGCGTCACGCCGGACTGCTTGAGGCGGTAGAGGCGGTCCCAGACCACATGGCGCGCCTGCGGGTCGAGCCCCGTGGTCGGCTCGTCGAGGAGGAGCACCTCCGGGTCGTTGACGAGCGAGCGCGCGATCGTGAGGCGGCGCTTCATCCCGCCCGAGAGCGGCTCGACCTTGTCGCCCGCCCGCTCGCTGAGCTGGACGAAGTCGAGGAGCTCGTCTGCGCGTGGCCCGAGCTCGCGGCGCGAGATCCCGAAGTAGCGGCCGTAGATGACGATGTTCTCGCGGACGGTCAGGTCCAGGTCGAGCGTGTCTTGCTGCGGGACGACGCCGAGCCGGGCGCGGATGTCGACGCCGTCGCGGGCCGGATCGAGCCCGAAGACGCGCAGCGTGCCCTCCGTCACGGGCGAGACGCAGCCGATCATGCGCATCGTCGACGTCTTCCCCGCTCCGTTCGGGCCGAGGAAGCCGAACGCCTCGCCGCGGCGGAGGTCGAAGTCGATGGCGTCGACCGCGGTGAGCTCGCCGAAGCGCTTGACGAGACCGCAAGCGTGGATCAAGGGTTGCCCGTCGTGTGCCGTCACAGCGGGAACGCTAGCGACCGCCTCCGTCTTACCGCCGCGGGCGGTCCGGGTCGGGGCTCGTTGCCCTCGGATGCGTGTGGTCGGCTTGACCGGGTAGGCGGGCTCCCGTAGCCTCCGCTCATGCAGCGGCGGGGTCGGCTCCAGCTACCCGCCCTCGCGCTCGTGTCGTCGGCGCTCCTCGTGCTCTCCCTCGTCCCGCTCGCCTCCGGCACCGCGCAGGTCTCTCCGGGGCGGCCGGGGTTCCTCGTGTTCCAGCGGCGCGACGACTCGAACACCGAGCTCTACCGGGCCTCGCTCACGGGCGACGACGTCCGCAAGCTGCTCTCCCGCCCGGGCACCAACGAGTCCCACCCGAACTGGTCGCCGTCGGGCAAGCAGCTCGTCTTCACCACCGGCCCGCTCGACTCGAGCGACTTCGACCTGTGGCTCGTCAACGCGAACGGCACGGGCGCGAGGCCGCTCGTCACGGGGCCGACCAAGGACCTGTGGGGGCAGTTCTGCGGAGATCGCGTGGTGTTCACCCGCCAGCTCTCCACCATGAACTACGACCTCTGGTCGATCGGCCTCGGCTCCGGGGAGAAGCCACGCCGGCTCACTCACGACCCCGGCGCCGAGCTCTACGCTTCGTGCCATCCGAGCGGCGACCGCATCGCGTTCAACTCCTCGCGCGGCGGCCAGAACCGGATCTGGGGAATGAGGCTCGACGGCACGGGGCAGACGCTGCTGACACGGCGGCAGGCCATCGACGCCGAGTACCTCGCGAACGGAGCGCTGGCCTATGTGGCGCAATCCGGCGGGACCCTCAACGTGTTCCGTCAGGGTCCGGGGGCGACGAAAGCGATCCAGCTCACGTTCGCCAAGATGCCCCTCCAGTACCGCCTGCCCAAGGGCTCCCCCGACGGCAAGGCCGTCTACGCCACGCTCTACGACCTGACCAAGAAGAGCGAGCTCGTGCAGCGGATCGCCCCCGGCAAGGCGATCACGATTGTGGAGAACGGCAGTGCCGGCACGGTCCAGCCACGACCCGCCGGTGCACGTCGCTGACGGCGAGGCCGACCCGACGACGCCGGCGGCAGCGCGTCGCAGAGACTCGGGTTACGGCCCCGGCCTCCGGGCTCTGCGGGTCGCCTCGACATCCCGCGCGATCTGCGCGACGAGCTCCTCCTCGGACGAGAACGCGGCCTCGTCGCGCAGCCGTTCCCAGAGCTCGACGACCAGCCGCCTCCCGTAGAGGTCGGCGTCGAAGTCGAGCAGATAGGGCTCGATCCTCCGCTCCGTTCCGCCGTAGTGCGGGTTCGTCCCGATCGAGACCGCCGCCAGGTGGCCGTGCGCCCACCCTGCGTAGATTCCGTACCCCGGGCAGGCGAGATCCGCCTCGAGCAGGAGGTTCGCCGTCGGGTAGCCGAGCGTTCCCCCGCGCTGGTCGCCGCCGACGACCGTCCCGTCGAGCTCGAACGGGCGCCCGAGCATCCGCGCCGCTGCGACGACGTCGCCGTCCGCGAGCGCGGCCCGGATCGCCGTCGAGGAGACCCCTTCGAGCTCCGGTGCGACGACGACGCGCAAGCCGAGCCGCTCGAGCAGGGCGAGGTCGCCCGAGCGGCGGACGCCGAACCGGAAGTCCTCTCCGGCGACGACGACCTCGGCCCCGATGGCGCGCAGGTAGCGCTCCGCGAACTCCTCCGGCGGCAAGTGCTGGAGCTCGGGCGTGAAGGACGCCACGAGAACCGTCTCGATGCCGCTCTCGCCGAGGAGCTCGAGCCGCCGCTCGAGCGTCGTCAGCAGATCCACCTTGTAGCCGAGCGCGATGCGCGGATGCGGGTCGAAGGTGATCGCGGTCGGAGCAAGCCCGCTCTCGACGACGGCGTCGAAGACCGACCGGTGTCCGCGGTGAACGCCGTCGAAGACGCCGACGGCCACCGCCCGCGGCTGGCGCTCCACCTGCGACGGCGCGTGCAAGATCCTCACGCCCTCGGCCGCCCTTCGCTCCCGCCCCGCCATGTTCTCGGGGCCCCCAGAGAGTGCGGAGCACTCTCTGGGGCTAAAGCGGGGCTCCGCGAAGCGCTGACGGCGCTCGCAGCACGATGCTTCGCGCTCGTCACGGGTCCGTACCCTGCGTACTGTCCCCGCTCCTCGCGCTCGCCTCCCTTGCGAGCGCCCGCCCCGAGAACGTGAGGAGACCTCATCCGAGCCTCGCGAGGGCTTCGTCGGGAGGGATGATCAGCTCGGGATCCGCCTCCTCCACCGAGAACGGCCCGATCTCGGTGCGCCGCAGCGAGCGGCAGTGCCCCCCGAGCGCCTCGGCGATCGCCCGCACGTACGTCCCCGAGGCGACGAGGAGGTCGAGGCGCGCGATCCCGTCCGCGTACTCCCGGAGTTCGAGCTCGCGGACGCTCATCTCCCGTACGGGCATCTCGACGGCGACGCCCGCCCGGTGGAGCCTGTAGGCGCGCTCCCCGCCGATCTTCACCGCCGAGGCGGCCGGGATCGGCAGCTCGACGACGCCGTGCATCCCGGAGAGCGCCTCCTCGAGCTCGTCCGGGCGGGGAGGATCGCGGCGTTCCACGACGTCCCCCTCCGGATCGCCGGTCGAAGTCCGCGCGGACAGGTCGATCTCCGTCAGGTAGCGCTTGTCGAGTCCGACGAAGCGCGGCTGGAGCCGGGTCGCCGCGCCGGAGAGGAGGAGCAGGAGCCCCGTCGCGAACGGGTCGAGCGTCCCCGCGTGGCCGGTCCGGGCGCCGGTGCGGCGGCGAACTGCGGCGACGATGTCGAACGAGGTCGGCCCGGCCGGCTTGTCGACGAGGAGGATTCCGCTCGGATGCAGCCTCCGGGGAGGCACGGCTAACGCTCCTGCGCGATTCCGAGCTGCTCGTTGACCTCTCGCACGATGAACTCCGTGAGCTCCTCCACGGAGAGCTCGCTCGAGAACCCGGCGGCCTCGCGGTGCCCGCCGCCCCCGGACTTGCGCGCGATGACGCTCACGTCCACCTCGTCGACCGAGGTGCGGAGGGAGACCTTGCGGGTCGGGCCGCCGTCTCGCGGCGGCTCGCGGATGAGCGCCGACACGAGCGCCCCCTCGACCGAGCGCAGGACGTCGATGATCCCCTCGGAATAGGGCTCGGTCGCGCCGACCTCCTCGAAGTCGTCGCGGAGGAGGTGCGACACGACGACCTCGCCTCCCTCGAGCACCCGCGCGCGGTCGAGCGCCCGCGCCAGAAGCTTGAGCTTCGCGAACTGGACGTTCTCGTAGACCCCCTGGAAGACGCGGTGCACGTCCGCCCCTGCCTCGACGAGGTCCGCGGCGAGCCGCAGCGCCTTCGGGCTCGTGTTCGCGTACTGGAAGCGGCCGGTGTCGGTGACGAGGGCGACGTACAGCCCCTCCGCGATCTCGGGCGTCAGCTCGACCTCGAGCTCGCGGAAGACGTCCGCGAGGACCTCGCCGGTCGAGGACGCGTCCTCGACCACGAGGTTGACGTCGCCGAAGCGCGGGTTGTCGTGGTGGTGGTCGACGTTGATCGTGAAGGGCGCCTGCTCGACGACATCCGGCTCCGCCCCCGCCCGCGCCGCGCTCGCGCAGTCGAGCGCGACGAGCGTGCGCTCGTCGGCGTCGGCCGGGCGCTCCCGGACGAGCCCTCGGTCGATCAGCTCGAGGAAGCGGTACTCGGCCGGGAGCGGGGCCGGACCGCCGAGGAACATGACCGAGTCCTTGCCGAGCTGCGTCAGCGCGAGCTGCGTCGCGAGGAGGGAGCCCAAAGCGTCGCCGTCGGGGGCTTCGTGGGATGTGACGAGGAACCGGTCCCGGCTGTGGAGAGCGTCCACGACCGCGGTCATGTCACTCGTCGTCGTCTCTGCCATCGGGCCCCTCGGTGTGAGCTCGTCGATCATCTGCGTGAGACGAACTCCCCGCTCGATCGCGGGATCGTATTCGAAAGTGAGGACAGGGGTCCGCCGGAGCCGGAGCGCCCGTGCGACGTGCGCCTGGAAGACGCCGTGCGCGGCGGCCAGCCCTTCGAGCGAGCGCTCTCGGTCCAGCTCGGACCCGAGGACGCTCACGTACACGGTGGCCTGCGAGTAGTCCTTCACCGTGCGGACGCCCGTGACCGTGACGAACCCGATCCGCGGGTCCTTGAGCGTCGGCAGGACGTCGGTCAGCACCTGCCGGATCGCCTCGTTCACGCGCCGCTGGCGCTCACCGGTCAGGAACGACCACCTCCCGCTCGGCGCGCAGGAGCTCGTACTCCTGCGAGCCCAGGTAGCGGACGACCGCGTCGAGGAGTTCCTGCAGCTCGCGATGGCCGCTCGCGACGCAGGCGACCGTGAGCCGGGAGCGCTGCCAGAGGTCGTGGAAGTCGACTTCGGCGACGGAGGCCCCGAAGCGCTCGCGCAGCTGGGCCTTGGCCGAGCTCAGGTAGCGCCGCTTCCCTTTCAGCGACCCGTTCTCCGGGAAGTGCAGCTCGACCGTGAGGATCCCGACGTAGCCGGTCGCCACGGCCCCGCGGCTACTCGGGATCGGCCGGGGCGGCGCTCGCCGCCGGCGCCGCGACGCCCTCGAGCTCGGTGCGCTCGACCTCGCGCGTCTCGAAGGCTTCGAGGACGTCGCCTTCCTTCACGTCGTTGAAGCCGTCGAGCAGGATCCCGCACTCGAACCCCTCGGCCACCTCGCGCACGTCGTCCTTGAAGCGCTTGAGCTGCGCGATCGAAGTCTCGTGGATCACCGTCCCGTCGCGGACGACGCGCACCTGTGCGCCACGCCGGACGAGGCCGCTCGTGACCATGCAGCCGGCGATCGTGCCGAGCCTGGACACGCGGAACAGCGCCCGCACCTCGGCCTCGCCGAGCGTCTCCTCCTCCTGCACCGGGGCGAGCATCCCGACGAGGGCCTGCTGGATGTCCTCGGTGAGCTGGTAGATGACCCGGTACGTGCGGATGTCGACGCCCTCGCGCTCCGCGAGCGCCCGCGCGTCGGCGCTCGGGCGCACGTTGAAGCCGATCACGAGCGCGTCCGAGGCGGACGCGAGGTTGACGTCGTTCTCGGTGATGCCCCCGACGCCCGTGTGGATCACGTTCACGCGCACCTCGGGGTGCTGGATCTTCTGCAGCTCGCCGAGCAGCGCCTCGACCGAGCCCTGGACGTCGCCCTTGAGGACGATGTTCAGGTCCTTGATCTCGCCGGCCAGGAGATCCGCGTGCAGCGTCTCCAGCGAGACGCGCCTGCGGGGCCGCTGCGCGAGCTGCTCCCGGCGGAGCCGCTCCGCGCGGAGGTTGGCGAGGTGCTTCGCCTGACGCTCGTGCTCGACGACCCGTACGAACTCTCCCGCGCCCGGCGGATGATCGAACCCGAGCACCTCGACCGGGTCGCCGGGCCTCGCGTCCTTCACCTTCTCGCCGCGGTAGTCGTAGAGCGCCCGCACCTTGCCGGAGGCGTCTCCCGCGACGACGGCGTCGCCGACGCGGAGCGTACCGCGGTGGACGAGCACCGTGGCGACCGGTCCGCGGCCCACGTCGAGGCGGGACTCGATGACGACGCCCGAGGCCTCGGCTTTCGCGTTTGCGCGCAGGTCGAGCTCGGCGTCCGCGACCAGGAGGATCTTCTCGAGGAGGTCGTCGAGGTTCGTCTGCAGCTTCGCCGAGACCTCCGAGAACTGCGTCGTCCCTCCCCACTCTTCGGGCTGCAGGCCCTCGGCCGCGAGCTCGCTCTTCACGCGGTCCGGGTTCGAGTCCGGGATGTCGACCTTGTTGACCGCCACGACGATCGGGACCTCGGCCGCGCGGGCATGGGAGATCGACTCCTTCGTCTGCGGCATGACGCCGTCGTCGGCGGCGACGACCAGCACCGCGATGTCCGTGACCTTGGCGCCCCGGGCGCGCATGGCCGTGAACGCCTCGTGGCCGGGTGTGTCGAGGAACGTGATCCTCCGCCCGTCGACCTCCGCCTGGTAGGCGCCGATGTGCTGCGTGATCCCGCCGGCCTCCGTCTCGACGACCGACGCCTGCCGGATCGCGTCGAGGAGCGTCGTCTTGCCGTGGTCGACGTGGCCCATGATCGTGACCACGGGCGGCCGTGGGACGAGGTCTTCCTCGGCGTCCTCGAACTCCACGGGCGCCAGCTCCTCCTCGGCGGCGTGCTTGATCGTGATCTCGCGCCCGACCTCGGCGGCGATCACCTCGACCTCCTCGTCCGAGAGCGACTGCGTTGCGGTGCGCATCTCGCCGAGGCCCATGAGGATCTTGATGATCTCGGGCATCGGGACCCCGAGGGCCTGCGACAGGTCCTTCACGGTGACGCCGGACTCGACCGTCACGGGCCCGCTGGGCGGGGCGACCGGCTGCTGCTGCCGCGGGGCCGCCGGGCCGCGCTCGCGCGGCTGCCGCCCCTGGCTGCGCGCGGCGCCGCCCTCGATGACGACGCGGCGCTTACGCCCCCCGGGTCCTCCCCGCGGGCGGATCGGTCGGTTTGGCCTGTTGCGTCCCTCCGCCATCGGCGATCAGTCTAGACCGCCTCTTCGGGCTGATCGGGCTCGGACGGGGCCTCGGACGACTCAGACGCGTCCCCCTCGGGGTCCACCTCGCGCTCGGCCACCGCGACCGCCGACACGACCGCCTGGGGCTCCGCTGCCTCGGGGCCGCCGCTCTCCCTAGCCTCCGCTGTGTCAGCAGCGGAGGCAAGCGCCTGGTGCGTCGGCACGCCGCAGTAGCGCGAGCCGGGCAGCGCCGCATTCGGGCAGCGCTTCCCGTTCGACAGGATCGCGGCGCAGCGGCCGGAGAAGTCCTCCCCGTCCGCGGCGCCGGCGAACGCGGCCTCGGCCTCGGCCTTCGCGAACTCCGACTCTGACTCGATGTCGATCTTCCAGCCCGTGAGTCGAGTGGCGAGGCGCGCGTTCAAGCCCTCCTTCCCGATCGCGAGCGCGAGCTGGTCGTCGGGGACGACGACGGTGGCCTCGCGGGTCTCGTCGTCGATGTAGACCTCGCGAACGCGGGCCGGCGAGAGCGCCTTGGCGACGAAGCGTGCGGGCTCGATGTTCCACGGAATGATGTCGATCTTCTCGCCGCGCAGCTCCGAGACGACCATACGTACGCGTGACCCGCGCGGGCCGACGCAGGCGCCGACGGGATCGACGCCCTGCATGTGCGACTCGACCGCGATCTTCGAGCGGTATCCCGGCTCGCGCGCGACGCCGCGCACCTCGACGAGACCGTCGGCGATCTCCGGCACTTCGAGCTCGAAGAGCGCGCGGATCAGCTCCGGGTCTCGCCGCGAGAGGATCACCTGCGGCCCCTTCGTGCCCGAGCGGACCTCGGCGATGACCGCCTTGATCCGGCTTCCCTGCTCGTAGCGCTCGCCTTCGACCTGCTCCGAGCGCGGGAGGAGCGCCTCCACGCGGCCGAGGTCGACGAGGACGTTGTTGCGGTCGCCGGCCTGCTGGACGATCCCGGTCACGACCTCGCCCTGGCGGTCGACGTACTCCTCGTACATGATCGCGCGCTCGGCCTCGCGGATCCGCTGCTGAATGACCTGCTTCGCGGTCTGGGCGGCGATGCGGCCGAAGTCGTGCGGCGTGACGTCGGTTCGCTCGATCTGGTCAGGGGGAACCTGCGACCAGTCGAGGTCGAGGTCCTCGTCCGCGACGAACGTGTGCTGGCGCTCGCCCGTCTCCTCCTCGATGCGCTCGAGCTCGGAGATGCGCGCCTCACGCGCATCCTCGACGAGTCGAAACTCGACGTCCTCGGGGATCTCGATCGCGTACACGCGAAACTCGCCGTCCGCGTCGAGCTTGACCTCGGCGTGACGGCTCGCGCCTGGCGTCTTCTTGTACGCGGCGAGCAGGGCGTCCTCGAGGGCGGCGATGAGGATGCCCTCCTCGATGCCCTTCTCCTTCTCGATCACGTGGATGCCTTCGATGATCTCCTGGCTCATGTCGTCAACCCCTCGTCGATCAGGTTCGCCCGGACGATCGCGTCGTACGGGATGCGGACCGGCTCGTCGGCGACGGAGAGCGTCACCGCGTCTTGACCCGCCTCCACGACCTCGCCGCGGAAGCGAACGCGCCCTTCGATCTCGGCTCCGGTCCGCACGGCGACGCGCCGCCCGAGCACGGCCGCGAAATGCGCTCGCTTGCGGAGCGGGCGCTCGGGACCGGGCGAGGACACGTCGATCGTGTAGTCGGCCCGGTAGGCGTCGAGCAGGTGGGTGACGCGCTCGCAGAGCGCGTGGTCGACTCCGGCCGGGTGGTCGAGGTACACGCAGAACCGGCTCGGCGAGAGGAGCTCGACCGCGAGCACCTCGACCCCAGGCACGCGCTGTTCGACCGCCGGGGCGATCTCGCTCTGGAGCGTCCTCTCTCGCGTGAACGTGCTGGTCATCCGAGTCCTCTCAAAAAGAATGGGCGCCGCGCGCCCATTTCTCCAAGCAGGTGAAATGTCGTGCGACTCAGGATAGCAGCGCTCGCAGGAGGTCATGGGAGCCGCGACAAGCCGGGTGGGATGCCCCGCGGGCGTCGCGAACGAATGGACGAGTTGCCGCGGCTCGCCTAATCTGGGCAGATGCCGCGACACGAGGACGCCGTCCCGTCGCACTATCCGTGTCTCACCCAGAAGGACGGTCTCCGCCGGGTGCACCATCCGCACGCCGAGCGGGCCGTCTTCTACCGGGGGCGGGCACGGCGGGCGCTCGCACGTTTCTTCGACGCGGTTCGCCCGTCGCGGGCTCGCAGCCGTCCGCCTCTCGGCGTCGTGTCTACAGGTCGAGGACGATCGTCACGGGACCGTCGTTGACGAGCGTGACCCGCATCCGCGCGCCGAAGACGCCCTGCGCCACCCGCACGCCCTCCTCTACGAGCGCGGCGCAGAAGAGCTCGTAGAGCGTCTCGGCGACCTCGGGCGGCGCGGCGGCCGTGAAGCTCGGGCGGTTGCCCTTCGACGTGTCCGCCAGGAGCGTGAACTGGCTGACGACGAGGATCTCGCCCGAGACGTCGAGGAGCGAGCGGTCGAAGCGGGCGTCCTCGTCCTCGAACACGCGAAGGCGGGCGATCTTCCCCGCGAGCCGCTCGGCCTCGCGCTCCGTGTCGCCCTCGGCGATCCCCAGGAGAACGAGGAGCCCCGGGCCGGTCTCCGCCACGACGTCACCCTCCACTTCGACCGAGGCCTCGCGGACCCGCTGGACCACCGCGCGCATGCCGGCAGTCTGGCCGGGGTAAAGGACGACCGCGCTCGAGCCGATGAATTGACGCATGGAAGCCGCTCCTCATCCGTGGCCTGCGCTCGGCGTCCTGCTTCTGCGGGACGGGCTCGTGACGAAAGACGACCTCGAGACCGTGCTCAAGGTGCAGCACGACTCCCGCCTCCAGCGGATCTCGGGGTGGAGGCTCGGCGAGCTCTTGATCGAGCGCGGGCTCGTCACGCAGGCCCAGATCGCACCGCTCGTGGCCGAGCAGTACGAGCTCGCATATCTCGAGCTCGAGGAGGAAGACATCGACCTCGCGGTCGTGACGCTCCTCCCTGCCGATCTCGTCGATCGGTACACGGCGCTTCCGATCGAGAGGCTCGCGGACGGCTCTCTCCTCGTTGCGGTCGCCGATCCGGCGACCGTCCTCTTCTCGGACGAGCTCCGTCGAGCGTTGGAGATGTCGCCCCGCTTCGTCGTCGTCGCTCCGGACGCGATGCACGCGGCGATCGCATACGTGCGCGCGAACGTTCCGGCGGTCGAGACCACCAGATCGTGGTCGCCTGTCGAGGCTTCGGTCGTCCACCAAGCGAGCGACCGGAGCACGGAGGAGGGTGAGGGCGGGCCTGTCGGTCTGACCGGAAACGGACTCCGGAGGCAGGACCCGAACTGGCCGTTCCTCGGGATGCTTCTCGTGCGCGACGGGCTCGTGAGCGAGGAGCAGCTCGAGCGCGCGCTCGCTCAGCAGCGACTGTCGTCGTCGAAGCGGCTCGGCGAGATCCTCGTCGAGCGAGGGTCCGTGAGCCGGCGCGACATCGCACGCGTCCTCGCCGAGCAGTACGAGCTTCCCTTCGTCGACGTCGTCGAATCCGAGCTCGACCCCGCGATCTCCGCGCTCCTTCCGCTCGACGTCGCGCGACGGTACTCGGCGCTGCCCATCGGCTTCCAGCCCGACGGCACGCTCCGCCTCGCCGTTGCCGACCCCACGAAGGCGCTCGATCTCGACGAGATCACGGCTGTCCTCGGCGCCCGGCTCAGCTTCGTGGTCGCCGATCCGGACACCATCGAGTCCGTGCTCACCCGCATGCGCTGGCCCCAGACGGTCGAACCAGTGGAGGCCGCCGGCGATCCGGTGGGAACGGACCCGGGCCAGGAGGCCGTCGAGCCGACCGTCGTGGACGAGCCCGTGCTGGAGCTGGTCGAGGTCGTCGAGGCCGAGCCGGGAGAGCAGTGGGCGGAGGTCGCCCGGGAGGAGTTCGAGCCCCAGGTCGCGGTCGTCGAGGAGGACGCACGAGCTTCGACGGCCGTCGAGGAAGCCACGACGAACGCCGTGGCCGACGAGGGTGTGGTCGAGCTTCAAGCGGTCGCGGAGTCCGAGCTCGCCGTCGAGGTCGAGGCCGACGGGCTCGGGTGGGTCGAGACCGGCGGGCTGGACTGGGTCGAGCCCGGCGAGCCCACCGCGCTCGTCGCGACCACGCCGGACGAGTCCACGTGGGACGAGCCGGACGAATCCACGTGGGACGAGCCGGACGAGTCCACCTGGGGCGAGTCGGACGAGTCCGTTTGGGACGAGCCGGAAGGGGCCGTTTGGGACGAGTCTCGAGAAGCCGCGGAGGCCGATGACGCCGACGACGCCGAGGAAGCCGAGGAGATCGGGGCCGAGGAGACCGAGCAGGACATGGTGACGCAGCTTCTCGACCGCGCTGCCTCGCTTGCCGCGTCGGCGATCCACTTCTCTCCTCAGGAGATCGGTTACGTGATCCGGGCCCGCGTGGACGGCGTCCTCCGCGAGCTCGAGGTCGTGTCGGGCGACGCCCAGCACGCGCTCTCCCGCGAGCTCGAGCACGTCTCCCCGGCGGCGGACGGCGACTGGGACGTCACGGAGCTGCCCACGCGCTACGGGCGAGCGCTGACGCTCGTGCGCCGCCCGGCGGCGGCGGCGCCGGCGCTCGACGAGCTCGCGCTGAGCGTCGAGGGCCGCGAGCTGCTCTCGAGCGCTCTTCGGAGGACCTCCGGCCTCGTCCTCGTGGTCGCGCCTGCGGACAACGGAACCGCCGTCACGTTTCACGCCGCCCTCTGCGAGGTCGTCTCCCCCGAAACGGCGGTCCTGACGGTCGAGGCACCCGACGCCGAGCGCATTCCAGGCGTCGACCAGATCCTCGTCGACGAGCGCAGCGGCCTCACGTTCGCCACGGGACTGCGAAGGGTCCTCCGGGCCGACCCCGACACGATCGGCGTCGGCGAGCTCGTGGACCGCGAGACGTCGCAGCTCGCCGTCAGCGCGTCGACGAGCAGCCTCGTGGTCGCGATCGTCCGGGCGCAGGGTGCCGTCGACGCCCTCGCGCGTCTCGTGACGAAGGGCGTCGACCGCGAGCTCCTCTCCGAGACGCTTGCGGTCGTCGTCGCCCAGCGTCTCGTGCGGACCCTCTGCACGCACTGCCGGGAGAGCTACTACGCGAGCGCGGAGGACCTGGCCGCTCTCGACCGCCCCGAGGACGAAGGTGGCCGGCGGCTCCTGGGCCGCGGCAAGGGCTGCGCCGCGTGCGGCGGAACAGGGCTCAGCGGTCGCGTCTCCCTCTACGAGGTCCTCTCGCCCGGCGAGGAGCTCCGCGCCCTTCTCACGCACGCTGCTCCGTCGACCGAGCTGGAGTCGGCCGCCGCTCGCGCCGGGCTGCGGACGCTGCGTGACGAGGGCATACGGCTCTGCCTCGACGGCGTGACCACCGTGGCCGAGCTGCGGCGGGCGCTCGGGCCCGACGTCGTCTAGCTCTCCTCGCTCGCGGGATCGAGCGCGACCTCGCGGGAGTCGGGGCGGCGACGAAGCGAATGCGCGAGCTTCAGGTGCGGGATCGCCTCCTGCCCGCGCCCGAGGTTCGAGAGGGTCCGCCCCAGCGCGTAGTGGGCGAACTCGTCGTCGGGGCCGAGCTCGACGAGCACGCGGAACTCCACCTCCGCCTCCTCGAACCGGCCGAGCCGGAAGTAGGCGATGCCGAGCGCCTCGCGGATCGATCGCTTGCGCGGCTCCCTCGCCTTGGCCTTCTCGAGCGAGACTGTCGCCTGCGCGGGCCGGCCGCCCCGGAGATGTCGGCGCCCGAGCTGGAAGAGCTCGTACGTGGTCTCGCCCATCGCCTACGAGCTCCGCACCGACCGAAGCGAGACGAACCCCTTCGCCCGCTCCCAGCCCGACAGCCGCGTGCGCGCCGTGCGGAGGAGCCTGCGCAGCTCGGATCGCGCGAAGGAAGCGGCATCGGCGGACTCCGCGAGCCGGCCGAACCGTGCCCGGCCGACCGCGTCGAGGAAGCGGCGTCCATCGAGGTCGAGCTCCCGTGCGAGAGCACGGCGGAGATCCTCCAGGACCGCACGCCGCGGGAGCTCGATGCCCTGATCGCGCAGGAACCCCTCGAGCTCCAGGCGGCTGGCGGTAGCTCGCCTCCGCGGGTCGCGGCTCAGGTAGCGGAGTTTCCGCGCGAGCAGCTTGCCGAGCCCGATGGCGAGGGCGATCAGCCCCGCGAGCGCGAGCACCATCCCGAACAGTGAAGGCGCCGGGCGGCGGGACCCGCCGAGGTCGCCCGGCACGTCGGCGGCGTCGGCGAGCCGCTCGCTGAGCGTCGTGCCCGTTTCGTTGCGCAGCTCGCCCCGTCTGAGCGCGGCAATGGCCTCTTCGGACTCCGAGGCGAAGGAGTAGGTGCCCGCGAAGGTCCCGCGGCCCGGCGTGGGGTCGAACGGGACCCACCCGTGCCGCGGGAACCAGACCTCGACCCAGGCGTGGGCCTCGTGGTCGGTCACGATCCACTTCTCGCCGTCCCGTCGTCCGCTCGTGAAGCCGACCGCGACCCTCGATGGGATCCCGAGCATGCGCAGCATCAGCGCCATCGCGCCTGCGTAGGTCTGGCAGTACCCGGCCCGGGTCCGGGTCACGAAGGCGACGAGTGGAGGAACGCCCTCGACGTGCGGCGGGCGCTCCGAGTAGCGGAAGCCGCCGCGGGTCCGGAACCAGGACTCGAGCGCGAGCACCGCCTCGTACGGCGACCGAGCCGAGCGGGTCACGCGCTTCGCAGCGTCGTAGATCGGCCCGTACGGAGTCAACCTCGCGTAGGAGGGATCGGAGAAGCGCGCGCGCGCGACGACGTCGCGCCCCTTTTCTCCAAAGGGCGGGAACAGCCTCCCGTCGAGGATCAGGGAGTGCAGCGCGAGCTGATTCCGGTACCCGCTCCGGACGGCCGCGAGGGCCGCGGGCGCGGGATCCGGCGCGTAGCTCCAGACCCGGTAGCCGGAACCGGGTGGGACCGGCGCGGCGGCCCGGAGCGGACCGCCGGAGAGCTGGAAGACGGTACCGAGCCCGCGGCCGTCGAGCGCGACGGGCGTCCCCGCCGCGACGAGGCGCTCGTCCACGAGAGCCTCGACCTCCACCTTCTGCTCGAGCCACTCGCCGCGGTCGGCGGCCCGGCGCGGGGTGAGGGGCTCGAGGGCGAGGGGCTTCCCGGTGCGATCGACCGGCCCGTTCCAGAAGTGGTCCGCGAACCAGTGGCCGGCAGCGAACGAGTCGAGGGTGTCCGCACGCCAGTACTGGGCCCGTTCCGGGCCCTGGACGGTGAGGACGACGGTCCTCGTGGGCGGGAAGCGGACGCCGTCGTAGTTCGCTCGCCAGACGACGCTGACCACCGACGCCTGCTTCGTCCGCACCTCGACGTTCCACGTCTCCCAGGCGAGCGCCCCCTGGCGAGCAACCGCCGTCGCCGACGCGGCCCAGGCAGAGCCCGCGACGACGAGCGCCGCTGCCACCGCGCCCAGAGCCGCGATCTTCGCCGTGCCGGCCCGGAGGACGACCGGAATCGAGAGGGCCGCCGCCAGCGCGAGCGCTCCGAGCGCAACCGCGTCCGCGCCGATGAGCGTCGCCGGCCAGCCGACGCCGGCGACGACGAGAGCCATAGCGGCTCCCGGCCTGGCCGCGGCCAGGCAGAGCGCGATCCCCGCAGCGAAGCCGAACGTGGCGACGAGCACGAGGGCGTGCATCTCAGTCGACTGCCCGGGGTCGAACGGGAGCCCGACCCGGTAGAAGTCGGCGACGCCCCGGCTCACGTCGTCCACGAGCGGGCCGAGGACGCGCTCGTCCCGGAAGGGAAGGAGCTCCCAGGGCTGGGCGCCGAACGCGATCCACGCCGCGCCCACCGTTGCGACGGCGAGGAGGGCCGCACGCGCGCGGGGCCCGGGAGCGAGCACGACTACGACGCCGAGGAAGGCCACAGCGAGGACTTCCCCCAGCCGGCGCGGCGCCTCGAGACGCGACCAGGCGAGCGCGATCGCGAGCGCGGGAAAGACCGAGGCGGCGAGCGTCCGCGGCCTACGCACGAGCGCGCTCCTCGATGCGAGGCCGGCCGAGCGCGGCCGCCAGGTCGTCGCCCCGGCGCACGACTGCGACCGGGATGCCGGCCGCGACCAGCCGCAGGACGCAGCGATCGGCCCGCGTCGGCCGCCACCCGAAGCTCGCCGCGTCCACCCATACGACCGAGACGACGCGACGGGCGCCGGACGCGATGAGGGCCCGCGCGCCCTCACCGTCGAGAGCGGAGGTCACGACGACGAGCTCGCTGGCGCGCGCGGCGGGCTCGAGCGCCCGGTCGAGAGCCCGGGCGAGCCCGTGGAGGGCGTCCGGCTCGGCGTCGGCGAGGACGTCGAGCGCAGCCGGAAACGCCCTCGCCGAGGCGACCTCGACCGCAGCGTGCCTGCGGCCCGTGGTCACGAGAACGCCGCGACGGCCGCGCAGCACGGATGCGCGGAGCAACGACCCTGCGGCGCGCACGGCGGTGTCGAAGCTCGACTCGGGCGGTTTCCCGACCGCGCCGGCGGGATCGCAGTCGAGGACGACGCAGACGCCGTCGCGAAGCGGATCCTCGAGGTTCTTCACCATGAGCCGGCCCTGCCGTGCCGTCGTCGGCCAGTGCACGCGCCGCAGGGACTCGCCGCGCTCGTACTCCCGTACGGAGTGGAAGTCGAAGCCCGACGGCAGGCGCAGCCGAAGCCGCTTGCCGTCAGGGCCGAGCCGACCCTGGTCGCTGAAGAGCCCATCGAGCTCCACGAGCCGCGGGTGCACGACGACGGATGTCGCGGGGGCGAGTGGCAGCACCACCCGTTCCAGCCCCAGCGGCTCGGCGAGCTCGAGTGACGCATCCGAGATCGGGTAGCGGCCGCGCGGCGGGTGGCCGAGCGCGAGCTCTCCGGCGGCTTCCCTGCCGGAGTTGCGCAGGCGGCACCCGTAGGGGCCGAGTCGTCCGAGCCGCCCGCGGGCCACGATCGACGCCGCGGGAACGCGCGACTCACGCCGGGCCGTGATGCGGAGTGCGACCTCGTCTCCTTCGGTTGCCGGGGACGGGTCGGCGACGTGCTCCACGGCGACCGGGCCTTTGGCGAACGCCGCCCACGCCCGTGCGACCGCGCCGGCGAGAACGAGCCCCAGCCCCGCGACGGCGAGCGGGCGCGAGCCGAATGCGAACGCCGCCCCGAGCGCGCACGCTCCCAGCACGATCGCAACCCCTCGGCGTCTCATGCCGGTACCGGCGTGTGCTCGAGCGCCTCGCCGACCGCGTCCTCTGCTTGGAAGCCGGCTGCCCGGGCCTCGGGGGCGACGATCAGCCGGTGGGAGAGAACCGCGGTGGCGACCGCTCGAACGTCGTCCGGCAGGACGTAGCTCCGACCGGCCGCGATCGCCCGAGCCTTGGCCGTTCGCAAGAGGGCGATGCCTGCCCGCGGGCTCGCGCCCAGGGCGAGCCTCGGGTTGGCGCGAGTGTGCCGCGCCAGCGCGACCACGTAGCGCGCCACGCTGTCCTCGACGAACACGGAGCGCGCCTCGTCGATCGCAGCGAGGACGTCCTCGCGGTCGGCCACCGCCTCCAGCCGCTCGAGCGGTGGGTCCGTCGTCTGCTCGGCGAGCATGCGCGCCTCCTCGGCGAGCGGTGGGTAGCCGAGCGAGAGCCGGAGGGTGAAGCGGTCGAGCTGCGCCTCCGGAAGCGGGTACGTTCCCTCGTACTCGATCGGGTTCTGCGTGGCGATCACGAGGAACGGGCGCTCCAGCGGGTACGTGTCGCCGTCAATCGTGACCTGGGCCTCCTGCATGGCCTCGAGGAGCGCCGACTGCGTCTTCGGCGAAGCGCGGTTGATCTCGTCGACGAGGAGGACATTCGCGAACACAGGCCCGGGCTTGAACTCGAACTCGTTCGTCCTCTGGTTGAAGACGTTCACGCCGGTGACGTCGGTCGGGAGCAGGTCGGGCGTGAACTGGAGCCGTGAGAACGAGAGGTGGAGCGACCGTGCGAGGGACTTGGCGAGCAGCGTCTTGCCGACGCCCGGGAAGTCCTCGATGATCAGGTGTCCCTGTCCGAGGAGGGCGAGCACGCACAGCTCGAGCGTCTCGCGCGGCACCCGCACGGCAAGCTCGAGGTTCGCGACGACGCGGGCGACCACCTCCGCCGCCGAGGCGGGCAACGCTTCGCGAGCCGGAGCGCCGTCCGTCATCTCGTCGAGAGTAGCCGCTCGACCTCGTCCAGGATGGCCGCGGCCACGTCGCGCTTGGGCGCCTTCGGCACCTGGCGCTCGCCCGACTCCGAGAGGACGACGACCTCGTTCTCCTCCGCGTCGAAGCCGATGTCGGTCCGGCTGACGTCGTTGAAGACGAGGAGGTCGGCGCGCTTCCGCTCACGTTTCTCGCGGGCGCGCTCGAGGCCTCCCTCCGCCGTGTCCGCAGCGAAGCCGACGAGCACCTGGCCGGGGCTGCGTGCCTCGCCGAGGGCGGCGAGCACGTCCGTCGTCGGCTCGAGCTCGATCGACCAGGACGCGCCGTCCTTCGCGCGCTTGTCCCTTCGCGGGGCGACCGGCCGGTAGTCGGCGACGGCCGCGGCCATCACGATCACGTC